>Ga0080064_1001208_pt1 | contig 55413 bp, 54 predicted proteins | sample Subgrocontami54m_FD_69260 | JGI IMG/M metagenome (GOLD analysis project Ga0080064, IMG submission 69260) | Subsurface groundwater microbial communities from S. Glens Falls, New York, USA - GMW46 contaminated, 5.4 m (SPADES assembly) (version 2) ...
TTGAAAGATTAACATCTCTTACCTGTTCCCATGGAACAATTTTGTATGCTCGCATATACGAGCCATTGTACCGTCCCTTCAAAATCTATCAAGTGTTACGGGATGTATCGCGACCTGGACAGAGGTTGACGCTCTTGCATTCTATCATTAAAAATGCAATGCTAAAAATATGAAGAAAACATTGGGTTCTATTTTCTGCGCTCTCGTATTCTTTTTTGGTCTTTTATTTATTTTCTCAGGCACAGCAAGAGCAGCCGACATATCATTTTCTTGGGGGCCAGACGCAAGGACCATAGTTGTTTCGGGGGCTGCGAATGGCTCTTTGCGTGAAATGGGAGATGACGGACCTGGTTATAATAGGTTCATGGGCGATGTAACCAGCGATAAGTGTGGTCGGATGAGCGTACTTGTTCTTCTTTCTAACCCGGCGACAGCAACATTGGATCCTAGTGGAAGCATTGGCCCCCCCGGGGGGCCTAGTTATTGCGATTCAATAGCACTGGATGTTTCAGAAGGTCCATATACAATTCAAGGGACTCGTTCCAGTACAGATCCTCCAGAAACACAAGATGATAAACGTGTAGCTATCGATCTTTTGTCTAATAATAAAGGGCCAGGGAGTATCATTTTTACACTTACTGATTCTGCAGGAAAAAAAATTGATAACCCTTCTGTAAACAAAACCTCAAGTGGTAATTATCTAAAAGTTTTTTACTTAGATCCAGGCAATTACAAAATATGTTTTAGCGCCCTTGAACCATGCCATAATTTTACAAAAGAAAAACACAAACCTCTAGTATTGACGTATGGCAATGCCTCTGGAGATATCGGTTTCAAGATTTCTGTATTATATCTTAACCCTAATAAAGATCAGATATGCCATACTACTTGGTATATTGTTGATCTAAAGCAAGGCAGTAAGACTATAAAAACTATAAAGACAGCTGAGAAAGACACACAGGTGGACAAAGATAATGTAGACCTTACGGTATTTGTGTATGGAACTTTTAAAGATATACCTGCAGGACAATACCAGGTATGTTTGCCTGGTGCGAACCGGTGTGAAAATGTTACTGTAAATCAATTTGGTGTAGCCGGCCCTAATCCCGTGGAGATTAGAAATATTGATGGTTTATCAGCGCATACATGTAAAGATGGAAGCAAACCCGGTGATCCCCAACATCCTCCTCCTCCTGCCCCGCCTTGCGCTAAGCCATTTGGTCCTGATGGAAAATGTCCCGGTGTAAATTCCGCTTTTGGCATATTTAATACTGAGCCGGGACAATTTATTACAAAAATTTTTGCAATCATTCTTAGCCTCTCAGGAGGGATTGCACTGCTTCTTATCATCCGGGCAGGATATATGTTTATGATTTCACAAGGCAAACCTGAAGAACTACAAAAAGCACGAGAGCAGCTTATTGCTGCAATTGTAGGGCTTATGTTTATGATCTTCTCTTTTGTTATCTTGCAGGTTATTGGAGTTGATATCCTAAGAATTCCAGGTTTTGGAGGAGCAGGTGGATCACGAGGCGGCGCTCTTGGATCAGCTTGTACTATCTCATTCCCCGATCCGAATAATGGACGAGGAAGTTGTGCGTCTGGAACATGCAAAACAAATGGTAACTGTATTATTGGATGCAATGGTACATGCCAATAAACTATCTCTACAAAAAAGAGGAAGGCCTGTGAAATTTCTTCTACTCAGTTTTCTCTTTATATCTTTTCTTTCGCTTATAATTTATTTTTTCCCTCCCGGTTTTAAAATGCAAATCCTCAGTTTCCAAGCTTCAATACTTTACCCTTTTTTTTCTATCCTATTTCTTTTTCTTTTTTCTCTAGGTACGTATTTATTTAGAAGTAAAAAACAGGGGATACTGATTGGATCTTTTGTGATAAGTTTTTTTCTTTTTCGTTTAAATAATCTTATTCATCCGCTTTTCTTCATTCTTCTCGTGAGTCTTTTTTTGACACTCGAGCTTCTTTTTAACTATAGAAAATAAAAACCTCCTCTGCTACAATTTCACAGTAACTATGGCAAAATTTTACCTAACAACTGCTATTCCTTATGTAAACGCACCGCCTCATATCGGGCATGCATTGGAGTTTGTCCAAGCCGATGTCATCGCTCGGTATCAGAAAATATTGGGTAAGGAAACACTCCTTCTCTCAGGCGGTGATGAGAATGCTCTTAAGAATGTCAAGGCAGCAGAGGAAGAAGGAATTCCTGTTCAAGAGTTTGTTGATAAAAACAGTAAGATCTTTGCGGAACTCGCAAAGAAACTCCACGTGCATTTTGATGTGTTTCAAAAAGGAAGCGATAAAATTCATCATTATCCGTCTTCGCAAAAGCTGTGGGAGCTATGTCAGAAAAATGGTGACATCTATAAAAAGAGGTATAAAGGATTGTATTGTGTAGGGTGTGAGTTATTTTATACTCGTTCGGAATTAGATGAAAATGGGGAGTGTTACGAGCATCCGGGAAAACCACTCGAAGAAGTTGAAGAAGAAAATTATTTTTTTAGACTTTCAAAATACGAGGGAAAGATTCTTGAGCTTATTGAAACAAATCAGCTCGAAATAGTCCCTGAATTTCGGAAAAATGAAATAGTTGCCTTTGTTAAAAGAGGACTGGAAGATATCAGTATCTCACGGACAAATGAGAGGGCAAAAAATTGGGGAGTTCCAGTGCCCAATGATCCGTCTCAACGAATGTATGTATGGTTTGACGCGTTGAATATCTATCAAAGCGGTGTGGGATTTGGTTGGGATGAGAAAAAGTATAAAAAATGGTGGCCAGCAGATCTTCATGTTATTGGGAAAGGCATAATCCGTTTCCACGCAGTGTACTGGCCGGCGTTTTTACTTTCAGCCAAACTTCCCCTCCCCAAAAAATTATTCGTCCATGAGTACTTCACTGTTGAAGGTAAAAAAATGTCAAAAACACTTGGTAATGTTATCGATCCATTTGATCTTGTAAAAAATTATGGAGCAGAAGCCTTGAGATTTTACTTCCTTCGCTACTTCTCATCTTTCTCAGATGGAGATTTTTCGGAGGAGAAATTTAAAGTTGCGTACAATGCAGACCTTGCAAATGGATTGGGAAATTTGGTTGCACGTGTTGCCAAACTATGCGAGAGCAGTGACTATACACATATGGGCTCAGTTAGTCGAAGTTCAGAGCATGTCTTGGACGATGAAACATATACAAGAGCACTTGAGGAATTCCGCTTTAACGATGCACTATCTTACGTCTGGCAAAAAATTACGAATCTTGATAAATTTATTAACGAAGAAAAGCCGTGGGAGCTCGTTAAGAAAAATACTGACCGTGCCTCAAGTGTACTTGCTCACTGTGTCGATCAGATCCAAGAAATTGTAATACTTCTCAAACCTTTTATGCCTGAAATTTCTGAAAAAATAACAGAACAATTCAAGGGACCCAAGATTACCAGTCAGAAGCCTCTTTTTCCAAGAATTCAATAATTTTTCTAATCATGATCGATGTGCATTGTCATTTAAATTTTAATAAATTTGCTGACGATTATGATGAAGTTATTAAAAGCGCATTTGACGCGGGCGTAACAAAGATTATCAATGTTGGAACACAAATCTCATCAAGTAAGAAAGCGGTTGAGCTTTCGAAGCAATATGATAATTTGTATGCAATTGTTGGTGTACATCCGCATCACGCGGATAAGCTGACCGAAGGTCATCCTGAGCATAGCAAAGGACCCCCTTCATTAATAGAAAATTCATGGGATTCTTCGGCTTCACCTCAGAATGACAATAATGATTGGCTTCAACAATTAGAATCATTGGCACATAATCCGAAAGTGATCGGGGTTGGTGAGTGTGGAATAGATTATTTCTCATATATTTCAAACGGCGTCGTTGACCCGGCACTTCAGAAAAAAATATTTATTGAGCAGATCGAACTTTCTCACAAACTAAAATTGCCTCTGCAAATACACAATCGTCATGCAGGAGCGGATATTATAGAAATTCTAAAAAGTCACAGACATTTATTGCAAGATCCGCCTGGTATGTTTCACTGTTTCGCAGGCGACCGGGACACTTTGAAATCTGCGCTTAAGATGGGATTTTATATCGGATTTGATGGCAATATTACCTATAAGGGACTCGCGCCGGGAGAAACGGTGGAGCTTAAAGAATTAGCAACCCTTACTCCTCTTGATCGGATAGTTGTTGAGACGGATAGTCCATTTCTTACGCCTATACCCTACCGAGGACAAAGAAATGAGCCTAAATATGCTATAATTGTCGCACGGTTTATTGCCGAGCTCAAGCAAACCTCCTTTGAAAAACTTGTGGAACAAATAGATAAAAACGTATATACTCTTTTTAAGAGACTAGAACATTCGTAAAATATATGTCATCATTTTTTAACCGATTATTTATTCGCTATCCAATTAAAACACGAAGGCTTTTGGAGTTATTACCCGGCTTTTTGGCATGGACAATTATTCTTTTCCCGGTCTGGGGGTCACTTTTTGTTCCTGCTGTTCTTGCCTATTTTATCCTCTTTTTTGATATGTATTGGCTTTATAAATCATTTTTTCTGGTTGTGACTGCTTATCTGGCGACCCGAAAAATCAAAGCATCCGAGCGGAAAAATTGGTATAAGAAAGTAGAAACACTTCCGGATGTTGGCAAAGTTCACCACATTCTCGTCATTCCCAACTACAAAGAAAAGGTTGAAAAGCTAGGAGTAACCCTGAATGCATTAGCAGCTCAAACGTTTCCCCGTAAAAACCTGCATATTGTTCTAGCAATGGAAAAAAGGGAACCTGAAGCAAAACAAAAAGCATCGACTTTGATTAAGGAGTATAAGGAAACATTTGGTAGTATTTTTGCGACATATCATCCGGATGTACTGGGAGAGGTTAAAGGCAAATCCTCAAACGAAGCATATGCAGGACGTGTTGCATATGAAAAATTATTTGAAAACGGTCCTTTAGACATCAATTTTGCTACCGCATCATCTATCGATGCCGATTCTATTTTTGATAAGCAGTTTTTTTCCTATCTAAGTTATAAATTTCTAACAGATACCATGCGTTACAATAAATTCTGGCAATCGGCAACCGTCTATTACAACAATGTCTGGCAAGTTCCTGCCCCAACGCGCATTATTTCATTTTTTGGCAGTCTCTGGCGGACTGCATTACTAGTTCAAGGGGACCGTTTGATAACAAATGCCACATATTCACTTTCATTTAAGTTGCTTAAGGAAATTGATTTCTGGGACGTTGATGTTATTCCTGAGGATTACCGAATATTTTTTAAAGCTTTTTTCCAAAAGAAAGGCCAGGTTTGGACAGAGCCGATATTTTTAAAAACGTCAATGGATGCAGCTCTTTCCGCAGGTTATGTAAAAAGTTTAAAAAATAAATATACACAGGAGCGGCGTTGGTCCTGGGGAGTCTCCGATGCTCCTCTTTTTATAAAATGGTGGCTGACAATCCCCGGTGTGCCTTTTTTTAGAAAAACGGTTATGGTTTACCATGTAGTTTCAGACCATATTCTCTGGCCGACAAATTGGTTCATCATCACAATTGCCGCTAATATCGTCGCTGTTATTAATCCTGTGTATTCACGGACAGCTCTTGGCTACAGTCTTCCCCGACTGGCTGAGTTTGTCTTAAACTTTTCCCTTCTAGCGCTTCTTGCAATGTTATTTATCGACTACAAAAATCGGCCGGAAAATCAGCACTTGCCTTTTCGTAGAAAGCTTCTTTTCCCGCTTGAGTTTTTATTGATGCCGATTGTCGGATTTTTCCTTTCAGCACTTCCCGCTCTCATTTCTCACACACAGTTAATGCTTGGAAAGAGGCTTGAGTATAAAGTGACTGAAAAGGTATAGATAACATTAATGAAGATAATTACACGCTTGGAGAAAAGTATTGCTTTCTGGTATCTGCTGACTATCTCCCTCTTTTTTTTTCTACTACGTTTTCCCTCACTTATCGAGCCTTATTGGTACGGAGATGAAGGAATCTATCAAGTCATAGGTATTGCCGTTAATAACGGCCGTTTACTTTACAGTCAAATCTGGGACAATAAACCTCCGCTTCTTTACCTCGTATATGCACTTTTTGGGGGGGATCAATTTAGTGTACGGTTTTTTTCTTTGATCGTTGGCTTGGTTACAACTTTTGTCTTTTTTTCTTTCTCACAAAAGCTTTTTAAAAAAACTTCGGTAAGTATAGTTACCACATCTCTTTTCGCAATTCTTTTCGCAACACCATATCTTGAAGGAAACATTGCCAATGCCGAGAATTTCATGCTATTGCCAATTCTTGCAGCCGGCTATTTGGTATATATTTCTTCACAAAGCTTGTCATTGCGAGGAATCCATAGGATGACGTGGCAATCCAGTACGAGATTGCTTCACTTTGTTCGCAATGACAGTACCATATCCAAAATACTAAATACCAAATACTTAATACTATTTCTCGCAGGTTTACTCCTTGGTATTTCGTTTCTTTTTAAAATAGTCGCGCTTTTTGATTTTGCAGCATTCTTTTTATATGTTGTTCTCTCTACATATCCCGAAAGAATTTCTTTATCAATGTTGAAAAAAAAGTATTTACTTCCGGTATTTAAAACTGTACTTCCTCTTGTCATGGGATTTTTGTTGCCAATACTCTTCACAGTTTTATATTTTGCCTTTCACCATGTTCTTTCTGATTTCATACGAGCTACATTTTTTGGTAACATAGGATACGTCGGATATGGCAATAAGCTTTTTATTCCGCAGGGATTTCTTATAGCAAAACTTCTCCTACTTACCGTGTTTGTCTATTTTGTTATTCGTTATAGAAAACTATTTCCCCAACCTGTGATTTTTATTTTACTTTGGTTTGGGTTTTCACTTTTTAATGCATATTTTTCGGGGCGTCCCTACACGCATTATGCTCTTGTAGCATTGCCAAGTTTTTGTTTACTGATAGGGTTGTTCGCAGTTGCCAAAAAACCAAAAATACGCTTGGGTCTTTTACTTTTCGTAATCGGTACTTTACTTCTTCTTGTTGCTCAATTTAAACTGTATAACATCCAGAAAACCTTTGCATATTATAAAAACACAGTCCTATTTTTAAGCGGTAGGAAAGACGTTAGATCGTACAGGTCATTTTTTGATGGCAAAACTCCCAGAGATTATGAGCTTTCGTCTTTTATAAATAATCGCACAAACTCCCAAGAATCTGTCTTTATCTGGGGGGATAGCGCGCAAATTTATGCACTTTCCCATAAACTCCCACCAAACAAATACACAGTTGCATATCATATAACGCAAAGTAAAAAAGGGATTGTAGAGACACAAAAAGCATTGTTAGAGGTAAAACCGAAGTATATTATTGCTCTTTCGGAGGCACCTCCCATCCCTTTTCAATTACTGTTCTATTCGGTAAAATTTGAGCTTCCTGGAGCAATTATTTATGAGAGGACTTTTTAGCCACATTAAAGGAGACAAGATTATTAGATGGGGGCTTGGCACCGCAGCTATCTTAATCGTTCTTGAAGGAGCCTATGTTGGGTTGTTTTATTTTTCGCTTCCCCCATACCTTCCTCTTTTTAATCAGATGCCTTGGGGAGAAAGTCGGCTTGGTATAAAGGCTGAGATATTTCTGCCGATTCTTTTAGCAATCTCGTTTCTTATCCTTAACTCCTTTCTTTTAACGCGTTTGTACGAAAAGATGCCTCTTCTCTCACGAATACTAAGCATTACAACTTTACTCAACACATTGCTCTCGTTTGTTTTCATTGTGCGAACATTACAATTAGTACTTTAATGAGCGGTAATATACATGAAATTATTACACTGCCTTTTATAGTGTCTTTTATTGCAACAGCAATTATAACGGCCATCTCAATCAAGTTTCTCAAAAAAATCGGATTAGTTGATGATCCTGAGTTTCATAAACACCCAGGAATTATCCATAAAAAACCAATTCCCAGAGGTGGCGGAATACCTTTATTTCTGGGTACCTTTCTTGCCGGTCTCATATTTTTACCAAAAACAAACGGTGTCATTTCACTTTTTTTTGCTTCGTTTCTGGCTCTTGTGATTGGTATTATTGACGATAAGCTTAATGCTGAGTCTAAGGATGTTTCCCCATATCTTAGGTTTTTAATTAATATTCTAACAGCCATTATTGTCGTTGGGAGTGGTATTAGCATACATTTTATAACGAGCCCCTTTGGCGGAATTTTCCAGCTTGATAAAATAGCTCTTTCTCTTCCCTACTTGCCCTTTAATCTCCTCCTCTCTGATGTTGTTTCTGTTATTTGGCTTATTTGGGTAATGAATATGATAAATTGGAGCAAAGGAATTGATGGTCAAATGCCGGGGATAGTCGCAATTTCTGCAATTGTTATTGGCATATTAAGTCTCAGGTTAACATCTGCCGATCCAGGTGTTTTTGTCGATGCAAAGTTGTCTTTTATCATTGCTGGGGCTGCTTTGGGGTTTCTTCTTTTTAATTTTTATCCTGCAAAAATTTTCCCAGGTTATGGAGCAACAAGTCTCTACCTTCTTTTAGGTGCTGCTTCGATTCTTTCAGGTGCAAAACTGGCGACGGCAATTCTTGTTTTGGGCGTCCCGACAGTTGATGCCGCGTTTACAATTACACGACGCATCTTAAACAAACGCTCTCCGTTTTTACACGACAATAAGCACCTGCATCACATTTTGCTCAAACTCGGCTTAAGTCAAAGACAAATTGCATTGTTTTATTGGACTATCTCTGGTATATTAGGTGTAATTTCGCTCTTGATAAGTAGCCGGAATAAAGTTTTCGCTCTAATCATGCTTATTGTTATTGTAGGAGGAGGATTGTTTTTCCTTCATGCAATTACCAAAAATAAAAATGACAACACAGTTTCTTGAGACCGTACGCCTACTTCGGCCTCGGCAATGGATTAAAAATTTTGCTATCTTTGCTGCAATTATATTTAGTGGTCAACTTCTTGATGAACGTATACTGCAAAGGGTTTTTTTCGGTTTCTTGATTTTCTGCGCATTATCTAGCGCAATCTATGTAATCAATGACATTTTTGATATTGAAAAAGACAGGCTTCATCCTTTCAAGAGATTTCGTCCGCTTGCAAGCAATAAACTACCAGTATCTTTCGCCTTCGGCATTGCAGTAGTATTAGCTTTCGGATCATTCGTCGCAAGTTTTCTTATTGCTCCGGCGTTTTTTGTGATTGCCATCATTTACTTTCTTCTTCATATTGCTTACTCTGCATATCTCAAACATGTTGAAATTGTTGATATTCTTACACTCGCAGGAGGATATATTTTGCGAGTATATGCTGGAGAGGTTGTAAGTGGATTTCATATCTCGGCTTGGCTACTTCTCACAACTATCTCACTTTCCCTTTTCTTAGCCATTGGAAAACGCCGCTCTGAATTAACGCTTCTTGCACATCATACTAAAGCACAAATTTTGATAACCAGAAAAACGCTTTCACACTACTCGGAAAAGTTGCTTGACGTGTATCTTTCAATTTTTGCAACCTCTACGTTTATTTCGTATGCTTTATTTACATTTCTTGAAAACCAAAAGGCTCTTGCGCTGACACCCGGTCTTATCCCGGCCGATATTTTGGGCACATACTTCCAGAGAAAGTGGCTGATGCTAACAATTGTTCCTGTTGTTTATGGGCTCATGCGGTACTTGGAGCGTATTTATGAAAAACATGAGGGAGAAAGTCCTGAAAGAGTGCTGTTTTCAGATCGTCCACTTTTAACTTCTGTTCTGATTTGGGCAGGGCTCGTTATCTTTATTATCTATTTTATAAACGCTTAGGCTACTCCTTACTCGCATACTGGCTGCTTATCCACCCAAGTTTTCCGTCTGATAACTTTATTTCAAACCACCCCGACGCTTCACTTACCAACTCGTACGTTTCTCCGGGAGCAACGCGTGCGATCTCAACTGAATCTAAAGAGCTGGTTTGGTGTACTCTCAAAAATCCGGTCGGCGTTTCAAAAATAGCAACTTTCGCGGTAGTTTTTGAAGGAGTAGGACTAGGAGTTGGAGCTGCGGAGCCGGACGCGTTTGTTGTATCAGTCGAGGTGCTCAAATACACAGCAACAGTCAGTTTGTAACCCATCGGAGTCCGAATCCTTATTGTTTTTTCTTTATACCCGTTTTTTCTCACCTTTAACACATGGTCAGATTCTGTCGGATCTTTATGAAGAAACGGTGTATCACCAATTGTGTTATTATCAAGCCTAACATTTGACCCTTGCGGGAAGGAAACTACAAGAAGCTCAATTTTTTTCTTATCAGACAGGGGGGAGAGAGAAATAACACTTCCTTCAGAGAGGGAGTCTTTGCCAAACTTTCTGTCAACTACTGTTAAAACCGCTGGGGAAATAGTAACTTTTTCCTGAAATTCCGAAAGGCTTTTATCCACAGGGACAAGGCGGATCGTATACTCACCCGTTTTAAGCATATCTGCTGCTTCGCATTTACAAAGCGGAGTCTGACCAAAGTATTTATCATTCAGATAGACTTTACTTTCAGGAGAGGATGTCACCTGCAATGCTCCTTTTTGTGTCTGGTATTTTGTCATGTACTGGAATATCAAAAAAAATAATAGTGCGAGAAGAAGGGCGGGAATAAGAATAAAAAATATTTTTCTCATGACAGAAAGAGGAAATCGGTATCATTTAATATAACATAGAGGCTATGGAGTTGACAAATAAAAACTAGGCTCTTTTATCCAGTGAGAGTTGTTGAATAAGGATTGGTTTTAGTTTTTCAAGTGCAATTCTTCTATGATTAAACTGATAATTTTCTTCATCTGTTAATTCCTCATAATACTTTTGAAGCTCTGGGATTATAAATACACGATCCCAAGGATAATCGTGTGTTATAGACTTTGTATAAGGTTTTTCGGTTAATAATCCTTTAATTACGCCTTCTGCTAAATGGACTTTTCCGTGTATTGATAGTGCCAGTACCGCTCGTAATTGTGCATGTCTTTGATGTTTTGGAATCGCTTTTATTTTACTCAAGATAAACTGTTGGTAATTATCTTCGTTATTATCTTTTCCATTCCATCTTTTAGTGTGAACACCTGGCTCCATGTTGTAAAAAGGGATTTCTATACCACTATCATCAGAAAGCGTTGGGAGTCCTGAGAGTTTTGCGTAAAATTCTGCCTTGCCACGAGCGTTTTCTTCAAATGTCTCATATTTTTCTTCAAAATCTTTTACTATTCCAAGATCTTTAAGCTCTATTAATTCCAAAGGTAAGTCTTTAAAAAAGGCTTTATAATCTTCTATCTTACCTTTATTAAACGTAGCGATGAGTAACTTCTGCATGGTAATTATTCAGAAGCTTCTAAAAGTCTCTCTTTAACGAATTTTTTATCAAGAGATTTGATAAGCCATGCGGCTTTGGGTCCATGATCTTTACCGATAAATGAGAGATAGATTGCTGCGAATGTTTGCTTTCCGTTTAAATTTAATTCTTTTCCGATTTCATAAATCTCTGTCTGAAACTCTTCAGCATCAAAATTGTTATCTAACGCTAAAGCAATTTTTTTCAGGAGATCTTTCTGTTTGCCTGACAGATTCTTTGCTGTTTCCGGAAGTTTTTCCTGAACTAAAAATTTCTCAGATTCAGGAGCATATTTCTCAATCCACACTCTCGCATATTTTGCCCATTCTTGTACATTTTCTTTTTTAATCTGCTCCTGCATGTTTGGCATCTGAACCCATTGCGCGAGCGTTGAGAAACGAATGGACGGCGGTTTTTGAATCTCCCCCCGCCTCGACTTGCCGCCCGCTCCGCCTGATCGAGGCGAGTCTTCGGCGAGGCGGGCAATCTGTGAAAGTTCAAAAACTCTGGCTAAGTCTTGATCCGTTTTATTGAAATACGCATCCGATGCTTTTTGATATTCATCAAAAAGTTTTGGAATTGTATCGCCTGCCGGGTCGAAATTAATTGCTTGATTAAGTTTGGTTTTGGCGATAAGAAAACGAATCAATTGTGGCGGTAGTACTTCAAGTAACTCAACGACCGATACTCCTGTACCTTTGGATGATGACATTTTCCGGCCGCCTACCAAGAAAAACTCATGTGCAAAGGCATATGGTGTCTTATATCCCAAAACCTCCTCAGCTACCCTTTTCGCCAAATCATGAGAGCCGCCTTTTGTCATATGATCTTTTCCCGCTCCTTCAACAGTCACACCTATAGCTTGCCATTTCACCGGCCATTCTACTTTCCATGGAAGTTTTCCGGCAATTTTCTCTTTTGTTGCAAACGGTGAAGTCTTTCCTTTATACCCACATCCTTTTGTCCACTTAACCGCATCGACTCGACATTCAAATGTAACAAATTCCCCATCCCAATCAGTCACTTTCGCTGTTGAAACTTTGTTGCAATTTGGACAATAGACATTAAACGGATACCAATCCTTGGGCATTGGTTTTTTATAGAGGTCTTCATAGATCTTTCTGATTTTATCTACTTGGTCGAGACATTTTTTAATCCCTTCATTCATTCTTCCTGAAAGATATAAATCAGTCCCCCAAATAATCTCAGGATCACATCCGATTTGATTAAATCCATTTTTAAATTCTAATGCGTAATATTCGGCAAAGTCTTTTGCTCCTTTTTCAGGAGGTGGGATCATAAAAAGTGGAACACCGAGGTACTTCTCATATTTTTCTTTATCCAAATAAACAGGTACTCCATCCATTGGATCCTGATTATCAAAAACGTAGGAGAATCTAGCTTTCACTCCCGCGTCAATCAAAGCTTTATAGACGATATCATGAGTGGTCACAGCACGAAGCGCACCGACATGAATCCGTCCGGAGGGGGTTTTCATGTCATCAACTTTCTCTTGAGGCAGTTTTCGTTTTTTTATATCCTGCGCAATTACATCAGCCCAAAACATAGCTTAATTATACACGTATGAAGTAAAAAATACGCGGGGTTAATCGACCATCAATGTAGGATCCCATGGAATTGCGTCAGTAGGAGGTTTATTTTCGGTATTCTTCTCTTTACTTAGCCTGTTTAATTTTACATTCTGATCCACACTTAATGCATATAGTACACCCTCTCTTGATCGACCAATTGCCCCAACCCTATCTCCGGTGCTAAAGACACCCTCTGCGCTGACAGATCGACCTTTTTGTGAAACATAAATATCTACTACTCTCCCATCAGGTCTGGTAACAGTTATGTCAGGTTTTCTTTCCTGAACTTCCGAAGAACGAACTCCTCTAAGTTTTTCTTCACTCATAAATCTTTAGCAATTAAAAACCCTCTTTCAGAAGGGTTTCTTCGTACTAGCCTCTTGTAGTTTAATTAAAGATCCAAAAAAATGCAAGCGCACGTGAGTTTAATTATTTATTTCTCGTGTAGTTGGAATCCTGACCTGCGAGCCAGTGGTTATAATGTGTAATTGTTGCTCTACTCTTACATAGATATTATCTATCCTTATCATATTTAAAATAGTATTATGCTTTTAAGGAGGTGATATGTATTATGTGTTACACATGCGGATGCAATATGCCTTATAACAATATGGGCCATGAAGACAATGTAACTGAGGTTGATTTTGAAAAGGCTGGACAGACAGATGCGATAGAAAAAGAAGGTAAATTAAAAGCAAAGAAAAACATGATTGCACTTTTACAGAAAGAAGTAGAGAAAGAAGAACTGGAAAAACCGAAAGAGCAATACTAGATTTTCTATAAACGATCAAATCCTTTTGCTTTATAGAAAACTGCGGAAAATATCCAGCTAAAAAGAAATATACCAATAATTACATAGCCTAGGTTTCCAAAATCCAACATTTTAATGTAGGAGAATAAATTACCCCGAAGATGTAATTTGCTAATAAATAATTGCAGTATCTCAATACCGCCTATAAAGAGTGCAATGAAAACAGAGACAAAGGTAATGTTCATATTGTAGTAAAGTTTCCTGATCGGCTTAACATATGCCCATCCATATGCACCAAGCATTAAAATCCCATCAAGCGTATCGACAAGTGTCATGCCGGCAGTAAAAACCAGAGGAAGCAAAACAATATACCAGACAGGAATACCTTTGGTTGCAGTAATCGCAGAAATACTTAAAAGACCAATTTCTGAAGCGGTATCAAATCCAAGACCAAACAATAGCCCAATAAGAAACATATTCCAGCTATTATTGACAAGTTTTAAAAGCGGCTTTAAAAGCCCCGTAAGAAGACCTCTGTTATCGAGGAATTCGTCAAGTTTTTTTTCATGAACTTGTTTCTTTCCGTTTACTACTTTTCTCCATGTATTGATAACTTCAAGAAGAACGATAAGATTGATAACCCCAATTATAAGGAGAAATACTGCTGATACGCTCGTCCCAATTAGTGATCCTGTTTCCTTAAAAAAGGGTAAATTATGCTGCACGAAAGATACAGAAACGGCAACAAGCATAGAAAGCACTATGACAACTACTGAATGTCCAAGGGAGAAGAAAAATCCTACAGCGACAGGTCGCTTTCCATCCTGCATAAGTTTTCGTGTAGTGCTATCAATCGCTGCAATATGATCTGCATCAACTGCATGTCGAAGCCCAAACCCATATGACAAAACTGCCAATCCCAGTAATAATGGGTAAGAACGAGAAGCCAGTAATACAAAAACCCACACAATGCCATTAAAGCCTGCAAGAACAATAATCATTGTAATAAACCGTTTACGAATCTGGGGAGAAGTATGGAAAATAGAGGTGAAAAGTCGATTGAGAAAATTCATACAGTTATGATAGCAAAAATGGAGAATATTTCCAGTGAATCAGCACTAGCTTTTAGCATACATTTATGACATAATGGTATTGTTGAATAAAAACTCTACTCATAAATGCTTCCAATGTAATTCTTCACTTATTTTAATTAGTCGAGTGACAGAGCAAATAGTAGGTTCACGTTTCCCACAGACCACCACCAAGTATCGATGCACCAATGAAGAATGTCAGGATAAAAAAGATACTGATGCTGCAAAACGAATGCTTGATCAAAAAGGTAGAGAACAAGCAAAACAAGAAAGGGAAACGAGGATACGTAACAATCGTATTGCTGCAAGGATTTCTCTCGGCAAAACCTCTTGATTACTCCACTATCTCCGCTTCAACTTCAAGAGAAAACCCCAACGTTTCTTGAAACTTATCTTGAATATCTTTAATAATCTGTCGTACATCTTTTGCTTTTGCGTGACCCAAATTCACGATAAATAACGCATGTTTTTCGGATACTTTCGCGTCCCCTATCCTGTATCCTTTAAATCCTAATTTTTCAAGAAGGACAGCAGCGGCAACTTTCCCGTACCATTTTTTCTCAACATCTTCTTTAAGCTCCGGGTAGAGAGTAAGTACCATTTCAACTTCTTCCTTTTTTTTGATATTTTTAAATACTGATCCGCAATTTGGGTATGTTAATGGATGTCTGTCTTCCCGATACTTAATATTGCGTTCATATACTTCGCGTGCTTTTGCGATACCTTCGCTATTTGTTTCCTCAAGTGCAAACTTTGCCGAGAGGACTATCATTTTTTTGTGTGTCTTAACCAAACTTCCTCTGTAAACAAATTGCAACTCCTCATGTGTTAGAGTCCTTAAAAGAAGATTGTTTGAAGAATAATCAAGAACTTCGGCCGACATAACCGAATCTTTTATTTCGTCTCCAAAAGCACCGACATTTCCCCGAACTCCTGCACCAACAGTACCGGGAAGTCCTCCTGCCCACTCAAGCCCTGTTAGCTTTTTCTCAAAGCTAAACTTAATAACCTTATCGAGTATTTCTCCGGCAAACGCTTCAATATGCCCATCATTGTTTTGGAAAATTGCATTATTTTCTTCATTGACGACCCTTATAACTGCGCCGTCGAAGTACTCATCGGTGAAAATAAGATTTGATCCAAGTCCGCAGACAAAAACTCTCCCGACATTATTTTTATCAAGAAGATCAACAGATTGTAAAATATCTTCTCGAGTGCTGCAGTCTATGAAGTATTTTGCCTTGCCTCCAATTTTGTACCAGAGGATGTCGGAAAGTGTGAAATCGTAGTCTACCTGCATAGAAATTAAAATTAATTGTACAATCTCTATCTCTGAATTGCAAAATGCAAGATATAAAAAATTGAGCTCTCTCTGCTATAATCAATGAATCATCAAAGGGTGAGAAATAAACGAAACCTTTTTTATTACAGCATCTTTGGAGTAACTATCTTCTTAGGAGCTTTTCTTCTTTTTCAAGTCCAGCCGATTATCGGCAAATACATACTTCCATGGTTTGGCGGGACATCGTTTGTCTGGATCACGTCTCTTTTATTTTTTCAGACACTTCTTCTTGCCGGGTATTTGTATTCATTTGCGTTAAACAAATTACCACTTAAGACTCAGGTGTATCTCCATTTTATACTTGTACTTATAACAGCACTCGCTGTAACGACACTGTTTTTTACTTGGAAGTCGCCTATTACACCGGGAGTGGAGTGGAAGCTTCCCGAGAGCGTGTCTCCTGTTATACAGGTTCTCGTTCTCCTACTTCTGAGTATTGGACTTCCTTATTTTCTTCTCTCAACAACAAGTACACTTCTTCAGAAATGGCTCCATACCAAGTCAGACAACAAATCTCCTTATTTTCTCTATTCTCTTTCAAACATCGGCTCGCTTCTGGGGATAGTAAGTTATCCTTTTCTTATTGAACCACTTCTCTCAATTCACAAACAAGGGATTTTCTGGTCGTCAACATTTATCATATTCTGTCTATTCCTCTCTTTTTGTTGTCTCGAACTTTTTCTGCATAGTAAAAGTATTCGAAATCGAAACATGCCCTCTAAGTCTTTTGGAGAAACTCCCAAACTTCATTTAAAAAGGAAGAGTTTGTGGTTTGTGCTTCCTGCGATATCATCTCTTATGCTCCTTTCGGCAACCAACCAGCTTACCCAATCAATTGTACCGATTCCTTTTCTCTGGTTACTGCCGCTTGGTCTCTACCTGCTTTCGTTTATTCTCTGTTTTAGCGAAAAAGAATGGTATAAACCTAAGCTTTTTGCTTACGGATTTTTTATTCTTTTTCCCTTTGTTATTGCACTCCTCATCCAGCCAATTGTCATAGGCCTCCTTTTTCAATTAATTCTTTATTCTCTCCTTCTGTTTTTCTCGTTTATGCTGTGCCATGGGGAACTCTATAACAGTAAACCAAATCCGCAATATCTAAATATTTTTTATTTACAAATTGCCTTTGGGAGCGTTATCGGTGGAAGCATCGTTGCAATCATTGCCCCTCTTTTTTTCAAAGGTTTATTTTGGGAATTCTATCTTGCGCTTTTTTTGACATCACTTGTTGCCGCGTTTGCCTTACTTCAGAGTAACTCAGGTGTTTTTAGATTCATACGAAGCTCATTTTCAACAAATAGGGAAATGTCCATATTTACCGTTATTTTGCTTTGTGCTGTTTTTGGTGTTTTTTCCTTCATTAACTATCGAGTGCAAGCTTTATCGGCTGTCGGAATCTGGAGAAATTTCTATGGCACAATACGAGTAACTTACGAACCAACTGACAAGGGCAGGCTTTTGTGTTTATTAAATGGCAAGATTATCCACGGTTGTCAGCACACCTCATCTCCACTTCGTTATAAACCAATTACCTATTACGGTGAAAAAAGTGGAATAGCGCTTGCAATACAAAGCCTAAGAGAAAGAAATAGACAAAAAGGTAAGAAGAATCTTAGGATAGGAGATATTGGCTTAGGTGTTGGTACTTTAGCCGCATTTGGAATTAAAGGAGACTATTTCAGGTTTTACGAGCTTAATCCTGAGGATGTCACAGTCGCAAATGAGTATTTTACTTATTTGAGTGATTCTCCTTCTCAAATAGATACGGTTCTGGGAGATGGTCGTCTTTCTCTGGAGAAAGAACTACAAGAGAACAAAAAAGGAAATTTTAATCTTCTCGTCATGGATGCTTTCAACGACGACGCGGTTCCTGTTCATCTTCTGACAAAAGAAGCGTTTGCGCTATATTTAAAGCACCTCTCACCTACAGACAATATCATTGCAGTAAATATTTCAACAACTTACATTGATTTAATCCCCGTAGTAAATGAGCTCGCTAAATATTATCAAATGAACGTGGTGGTCATAGATGTAAAACCCAAGGACGAACCCCGATCTATCTGGGCACTCGTTTCCTCAGATAAAAAACTACTTAGTAACCCTACAATTCTTGGAGAAAAAAAGAATATTTCAAGGGCACGCAAAATACCACTCTGGACTGATGATTACAGTAATTTGTTTCAACTCTTGCGGTATTAAAAACTACTCCGTTTCACTGATTTCGGCTGTAGTCACGAGATTTTCAGGGAGCCGAAAAATTCCCTCGTCCAGTCGTTTTTGATCAAGGAAGTGGCTGATAAATCCGACTGAGCGTGACAGGACAAAAAACGCATTGAAGAACTCAATCTCTGTCAATTTTTTTAACTCGGTATCGCTTAATCCCTCTTTTTCAGAAAGAATATCAAGAAGTACCGCGGCGATTGCTCCATCAACGTTGAGAATCAGATTGCCCTTTTTGGCAGTTGTGATTTTTTCAACACTCAGAGCAAAGTCGGTAAACCGTTTGTGAGACAGCTTTTCGGCAAACTTTTTGATTTCCATAACTCTTGGATCCGGTAATTCGACTCTGTACTTTTTGTGTCCAATTCCTGAGATATACTTTCTCTGACCTGCAAATTCTTCAACATATGCGTTTGCGTCTTTTCCATCTGTTACCCCTCTAAGCCAGATGACTGCCGCTTCATTGATGGCGCCTCCAAAACGCGGTCCGATAGTTAAAAGCCCTGAAGAAAGCGATGACACCAAATCCCTTCCCGCTCGTGCTGTAATAATCGTATTAACCGCTCCCGATACATACGGTCCATGATCAACAAGGAGACGAAGGATAAAATCTACAAATTCCTCAATTTCTTTTGATTTAATTTTCCGGCCCAAAAAAAGAGAAGAAACGATTGTCGGGAATGAGCTGTTTTTCGCATAAGAAAGTAGATCAACATTGAGGAGTTGCGGTTGCCCGTCTTTATCCGAGGAGATACTTGTTGTAATAAGAGCCGACTGTCTTTGATTCATCTGTTCTCCTATTGTAGTATATTCCTTATCTGTTATGGAAGTGCTCGAAATATTCTTAATCATATCTAAAAATTCCGAATATGAATTTGCAACTTTTGCTCCGGCTTGTAAAAGAGCCTCTCTTTTTCCTCGTGCGGTCTCCTCACGTTTTTCTGCCATTGCTTTGGCATGACCGAATTGCACAGGCGTCTCAAACATTTCAGCGATTGTTCCTGCGATATAGCAGATAACTTCTTTTGTTACTTGTTTGGTTTTAATGATATCTGCCAGATCGTATTCATCTGTTCCACCAAGCTCACCAAAATAAATAATAGTTTTTGTGTCGGGGTCTTTTTCTGCCGCCAAAAATGCATCTTTGGGTGTTGTAGTTGGGAACCGTTCACCTCCAAAAGAGAGAGAGAATGAAATACGCTTTCCAAAGCTTGTAACTGTGTTAATAATTTCATTGGTCATACCGCCCGATGCTGAGAGCACTGCGACTGAACCTGGGGTAAATACTTTTGCATCTATTAATTGCTTAACATCGACTCCTCCAATTGCACCTAGTTTGAGAACCCCCGGTATTAGAAGCCCGATACTTGCCGGACCAATGATAAATTTGTCTGTGTCTTTAACCTTGTTATATAAAGCGAGTGCGTGTTGTTCAGGAACACTTTCAGCGAAAATTGCTCCGCCTTTTATTTGCGGCAATTCCTCAAGAATGGTTTGAGTTGACGGTAGGATCCGTCTTCCGGAAGAAAGGTTGAGGAAAAAAGTAAGTTGGCTCTTAAGTTTGTCGGAAAGTTCCTTCGGAGACTGAAAAACAGGAATAAGTATTTCTTTCTGTCCAAAAAAATACCTTTCAAAATTCCGACCTGTTGCAATAATTGCTTTAACACTTGATTTGTTTTTATCTGCCAAAAAATCAAAATCGAGAATAGATTGAATGATGGCATGGTAACTCCCGACTGTAATAATACCCGCTTCCGTTTTCCGTAAGAAATTAATGTCTAACATAATTTAGTGTAATTCTTTAACTGAAATATTTATAATTTCAGGCAATGGTGTTTTTTGGTCACTTACTAATCCGTATAAATCCTGCTCTTTCAAAAACTTCTCCATAAGCTCTAATCCTTCTTCCTGATGCGGCCCGCCCCGGCGGACATAGACTTTCACATGCTGACTTTTTAATTCGTCTTTTGCTTCCTGAAGTGCTTTTATGATTCCTTGAAACGTTATTCGGATATCTGTGAAGTTTGCAACGCCTCCACCGATGACTAATACCTTTTTGGCGGCTTTTGATTTAGAAAGTAATTTGAGAAGATTTTTTGTATAGATGTAAACTTCTTCGGCATTAGGATTGCCACTGTATTCACCGTAATTTGCAAGCTCTTTCCCGAAACCGAGATTATCCACTTCATCTGCGAGTACGATACTTGCGCCACCACCTGATAAAAGCATGAATATTGCACCGTTTGGATTAAGTAGTTCCAGCTTGAAAGATGCTTGGCTTTTAAGAGAAAGTGTTTCAGTTTCTATCTCTTCTTCTGTTTTCTCCCGCACTCCTCCACCTCGGAAATCCGAATCATTCCATGCACTTTTTACAAAGAATTCCCCTGCGCTATCAACTTCACAGGCAACATCAAGAAAGTAATAATTTCCATTTTGCAAAACATACGGATTTATCTCAAGAAAAGAAAAATGATATGCATTGAAAGCATCCAAAAGCTTTGCAAGAGTATCTTCTGATAAATCTAGCTCTGAGGCAATTTCGCCTGCATTTTCGATATTGTCTAAAATTTTTCTCAGAATATCTTTTTGATTTTCTTCAATATCTATACCGCCTTTTTGCGAATATAAAATTTGCAAGCCTTCTCGGGTCCGTTCAATTGATACATACTTTTCCTGTGATTCCTCATGAGGGATAAATGGTTCAACAATAAAATGAGAGTATCCTTTCTCGGAATATTTTTTAATTTCAGTAAGGATATCATCGGGTGATTTATCCAGAGCCACGAGTCCTTTTTTCATTCTTTTCTTGACACCTTCATCAACTTTTACTACGTACGTTTTTGAAGTATCTAGGTCTTCTGTTTGTTTTGACTTTGCACTTAGAGAAAACCCGTTGTAATCCTGACCGAGGGATTTTAAGAGAAGACTCTTTGCTCTATACTCACTTATTCTTTTTCTTGCCATAGTTTTCAGGGGCTTACCGGCTCATCAATTATACATCATTAAACTGAATTAGGAGAGTTTGCAGTTATTTAATAGCTTTAATGGTGTATGTCATTTTTCCAACCGGGGCTTCAACCTCAATTTCGTCTCCGGCTGTTTTACCAATTAAAGCTTTTCCAAGAGGTGATTCATGAGAAATTTTTTGCTCTTGAGGATCAGCCTCCCACTCTCCAACTAATGTAAATATTTGTTTTTTTCCTTTTGCCTCGACAGTTACCTGAGAACCAAGATTCACTATTTTTGCACCTTTGTGTCCCTCATCTGTTATAAGAACTGCTTGTTTGAGTAAGAGTTCCAATTCTTCAATTCTTCCATCAATAAATGCCAATTCTTCACGCGCTGCCGTGTACTCGGCATTTTCCGAAAGATCACCCATTTCACGGGCTGAAGAAAGCCTTGCAACAACTCCGGGCCGTTTGGTTTTCACCAACTCGTCATGCTCTTTCTTGAGGTCGTCAAGTCCTTTTTGGGTTAGGTAAATTTTTTTGGGGTTCATAACGCTTATGTCTATACAATAAATCCCTCGAATCTTTGAAAATCTGAGGGAATAATAAACTCAAGTAAATAATTCTGTGAGTCAGTATAGTTAATAATTAACCCTTTGTCAATAAGCCGAATTGTTGAAGCTTTTTGCTTAGAAGCTTCAGTGTTTGTGGCCTATAATCATTTGGGTGGAAAGCCAAAATGTGACTTGAGATGACTTCCGAAGTTTGATGTTTTTTCATATAGATAATCTGAATCGCCTTTGCAAGCTGCGGAAGTGGAGGAAGATGTAATAAATTGCTAAGCGCATTAAGGCTGTTGTAGTTCTTTGATCTTTTTCCGCTATAAAGCTGCTGCTTTGTCATGTTTGGAAAAAAATTCGATACCCATTTATTTTTATTGAGAAAAGTATTATATGTATCTTCTCTTTCAAAGAGAGGTTTTACCTGTACAATCTCACGTGCTGTGTAGAGATCGTGCTTGTGAAACTTAAGCCTTGTCTCATCGATCAGAAGATTTACACATATTTTGTTGGAAGCATTTTTTCCTGTTCTTGTTCTTCGCAAATTCATTAGTTCCAAAACGGCAAGAACCCAAAGCCGTGTCATAAAAAGCGTATTTTTTTTCGTGATAATAAAAAAATCGATATCATCGGTTTTTTCGGCATTCCCCGCAGCCAACCCCCCCGAAATTCCGATAAATTTTACTGTTGGAATATAAGAAAGATTATAAGCTGCCTTTTTGGCGATTTTAAGTTTTTTCCGAGCTTCAGGAAGCATTGCTTTTCTTTTTTTAATGCACCATTCTTTACTCTTCAAACAGTAGAAACCGTCTTTACAGGAGATATCTCCCGAGAGATTTTTCAGTGCATACTCAAAAGAGTCTCTGAGAATATTTTCCCGGCTTATTAAAAACTGCCATAATTCATCTTTTGATAGAGGAAAATCAAAAATATCACTATAGAGAAGTGTTTTTATAATCGCTATTTCATCCCTGTTGAACCTAGATTTACTCCGATTTAATCGGAGTTTACTGCTGCCCATATTTTTGAAGAACTTGTGAGACACCTTGATTTAAGGCGTCTACAACCGACTCTATTGAAGAGTTATCGTTAACAATTGAATTTATTGCATTTCCAAGGTAATTATTACTAAGAAAATTTAAGCCGTCGTCGCCATCATGGGTATCACTTGAAAAAAGTGACGAAGATGAGTTGTTGAGCTGACTAACAAACGGATAAACAAGCTTGTTGTCTTTTAGTGAGGCTTGGAGGTCTACTCTGGCATAAGGCTCCCCAAATGCTCTCGTTTTTGCCTGCTCGGAATAAAATCTCTGCGCTGTTTCTTTTTGAGCAAGATACTGCATGAAAAGAAGCGCTTCTTTTTGGTTGCGGCTTTTTGAAGATGCGCCCTCAACCCAATAACTTGCGATTGTCTTATTTCTTCCGCCTTCTAACCCCGGTACAGAGTAGACTTTAAACTCAAGATTTTTATTTAACGCTTGGATTTTGAATACATCCCATGAATATCCAAAATACATGGCAAGATTGCCACGGCTAAAAGCAAGAATCGACTCATCAAGCGTACTATCCCATACATTTTGGTCTCCAATAGTAAAAGAGGTATAAAACTCAAGTGCGACGCTTTTGTTTTTTTTATTTTGTTCTGACGGGTCGGTAAATTTTTTCATATCTACCCCTTGTTGCGTAAAAACAAGAGATATAATATCGGGCGCATGAGTAATATTCCCGAATGTTCCGAGTGCTGCTCCTGCCGTTTTTATTTTCCCATCGGACTTGACGGTCAATGCCCTTGCAGCTTTAAGAAAATCGGTCCAGTTCTGTGGAACATCTAAGCCTTTTGACTTAAAAAGTTCTGTGTTGACAAAAAGCGCTAACGTGTCGGCTTCCAAAGGAATACCGTAAATCGCTCCGTTTTGTACTAGATCCTTTTGCATTACCGGATAATAGTTCTTTTTAAATTCGCCAGGCTTAATTACATCTGCGGGTAATGGAAGTAACACATCTGAAAACATTGGAACCCAGGTATTATGGTATCTGAAAACATCGGGTCCACTTCCCTGTTTTGCTCTTGTTATGAGTCTACTCCTATACTGCTCCGGATCTTGCTTTATGTACTCAACGGTAATATTAGGATTTTTTCTATGAAAATCGTCAATAAGCGTCTGTACAACACGACTATCCTCCCATAGACCCCACCAGGCAAGTTTCACGTTTTTGACTGCTTGTCGTTTGGGAATAATCAAAAAAACAATAAAGATGAGAACAAGAAAAATTACTACACCAATAATAATTTTTTTGACAAGACCACTGCCAAGTATACCTGAGATTCCCGATCCTCCAGCTCCGATTTGATCGGAGCCTGTTTCGACTTGTTCTGCACCAGCATCAACCTGAGAAGTATCATCTGACTCGATACTATCCGGCTGTGTTGGCACGTCAGGAGGCGGTGTTCCACCAGGGGGAGGCGGAGCACTTCCTTCTCCCTGCTCAAGAGTCATCTCTTGAGACTGGGGAGCCTGAGGCTTTTGAGTGCCGGGAAGAGAAGGGCTTTCGGCAGCGGGGTTATCTTGAGAAGGCTGAGAAGGTTTTGTATTGTCAAATACGACATTTTCGTTTTCATCCATAGCAGTACTTATAGTATAATACCTTAAGGAAAGCTATGGCAATCCTTCTACCTAAAAACCTCAATAAAGAAAAAATATTTTTTCTGAAGAAAAAATTGTTTTCCAAAGCGGCCAAAATTTCCCTCTGGTTTTTATTTGGCGCTTTTTTAAGTCTTTTCCTTTTTGCAAGTTTTCTCTATCTTACCTATCGTCAAAGCTATGTTAATTTTGTTTACATGGGGGTTCAAGTTAATGGTGTAGATTTTGGGGGAAAAACAAAAGATGAAGTAAGGAAATATTTTGCCAAAAAGAATACAATTTTTAGGCAAACGTTATTTACCCTAACCTCACCTGAGAAAACAGCAACGTTTTCAGCCAAGCAGATAAATCTCGGATACGATGAGAACCTACTCGCTTCTCAGGCATTTAGTGTCGGAAGATCAGATAACACTTTTTCCAATATGAGTATTCTTCTGCAGGCGTATATGAATGGGGTCGACCTAAACCCTGCCTACCGTTCCGATAATAAGCTCGATAGTTTATTCTTGCCTCTAAAACAGCAAATAGATGTGAAACCCGTTGACGCGCTTTTTAGCTTTGATAAGGGAAAAGTTGTTGCGTTTCGAGTCTCAAAAAATGGGAAAGCAGTTGATGTTAAGAAATTAAAGCAAGATATTTTCTCAAAAATGTTATCCGTTATGCTCTCTGACAGGGTGCAAAATTTTACGATGACAATTCCGATAATGGTAGTTCCACCTACTGTTGCGACTGAAAAAGTCAATAACTTGGGTATAAAAGAACTAATCGCGGAAGGTACATCTCTTTTCCAACACTCAATTGAAAATAGAGCTTTTAATATTAACCTTGCGGCATCCCGTCTCAATGGTATTCTTATTCCTCCAGGGCAGGTCTTTTCGTTTGTAAAAACAATCGGAGATGTATCATCATTTACCGGATACAAACAAGCCTATGTTATTGAGAACGGAAAGACAGTGCTTGGTGACGGTGGAGGTCTATGTCAGGTCTCAACGACGCTTTTCCGTGCTGCTCTTGCCGCAGGACTTCCGATTATTGAACGAAATCCGCACGCATATCGCGTAGGATACTACGAGCAGGACTCTCCGCCCGGAATTGACGCAGCCGTTTACGCGCCTTCCGTTGACTTGAAGTTTAAGAATGACACGGGGAATTATATTCTTGTTCAAAGTTTTGTAGACATGAATGAGTATCGGTTAACTTTTGATCTCTATGGCACAAAAGATGACCGCGAGGTAACAATTAATAAACCGGTTATTCTCGGGCAATCTCCAGCTCCTGAACCAAAGTTTCAAGACGATCCGACTCTTTCAAAAGGTGAGGTAAAACAAGTTGACTTTCAGGCTGATGGTGCAAATGTGTTCTTTACAAGAACTGTGAAAAAAGAAAATAAAATAATTCTTTCAGACAAATTTGTCTCAAATTACAGACCGTGGCAGGCAGTTTTTTTGAAAGGAACAAAGGAGTAAATGTCATGAATAAGATTCTAACGATTGATGAAGCAATTAAGAAAAGCGAAGAGTTGCAAAGAGAAGGTAAAAAAGTAGTTTTAGTCGGGGGTTGTTTCGACATACTCCATATTGGACATATCACTTTTTTGGAAAAGGCAAAAAAAGAAGGAGATGTATTATTTATTCTTCTTGAAGATGATGTAAAGATAAAAGAGCTTAAAGGGCAGAACCGCCCCATTAACACTCAAGAAGATAGAGCAAAAATTCTCGCAAGCCTTACAACTGTCGATTTTGTTGTTATGTTGACTCCAATGCAAAATGATATTCTTTATGATGAACTGATAATTCATATAAAACCTGCTATAATCGCGACAACAACAGGTGATCCGGGAAGATCCCATAAAGAGAGGCAAGCAAGACTGATAAATGCGAAAGTTGTTGATGTTACTCAAATGATTTCAAATAAGTCAACAACGAAGCTAGTCGAAATTTTGAACGAGTTGTAATATGAGTCTTAATAGAATAATTGCGATATTTGGTATTGTCCTTGTTATTTTTGCAGGTATTGTGTTTTACCAATTCAATAAAAGTACAGGTACAAAATCCTCAAGATCCGACTCGCTCACACCTTCTTCTAAAGTAGTTATAAATAATCACACTTTTCATGTCACAGTCGCAAAAACCTCAGAGGAACAACAAAGGGGATTATCAGGCCTTAACTCTCTACCTTCCGATCAAGGCATGTTATTTTTATTTGATAAACCGGACTATTATAGTTTCTGGATGAAAAACATGAAGTTTCCGATAGATATTATTTTTATTAAAGACGATAAGGTTGTTTCTATTGTTGAAAATGCAAAGCCTCAGTCTGATACGAACCCTCCAATTTACCAACCGGAAGCACCTATTAATCGGGTCTTGGAGATAAATGCAGGACTTTCGAAAAAATACAACATTAAAAAGGGCGACAGAGTTGAAATTGATCTGTAATTCCCCGAGAAGTTATGCGTATTCTAGGTATCGAAACGAGCTGCGATGAGACCTCAGCCGCTCTTCTGACGGGAGACAAAAATACCCTCAAGCTACAATCGAATATTGTCGCATCTTCTCTGCCTCTTCATTCAAAAACCGGTGGTGTGATTCCTGAAATTGCGGCAAGACAACAAGTGAGTTTTATGCTTCCTGCTCTCAAAAAAGCACTTGGAAATACTCCCCTGTCTTCAATTGATGCAATTGCAGTGACGTATGGACCGGGACTCATTGGCTCTCTTCTCGTAGGTGTTGAAACGGCAAAAACGCTTAGCTTTCTATACAATATTCCGCTTGTTCCAGTAAACCATATGGTTGGGCATATCTATGCGAACTTTATCGAACACAGAGATATTACTTTTCCGGCAGTTGCACTTGTTGTATCAGGTGGGCACACGGATTTACTGCTCCTTAAAAGTCATAAAAACCTCAAGCTTCTGGGCGGTACTCGGGATGACGCGGCAGGTGAGGCGTTTGATAAGATTGGAAGACTTATTGGTCTTTCCTATCCGGGAGGCCCGGCAATTGAGAAAGCGGCAAAATATGGTGATCCTAAAAGGTTTCGATTTCCACGTCCTCTTCTTGACTCTAAGGATTTTGATTTTTCGTTTTCCGGTCTTAAAACTGCTGTATTGCGGGAAGTGACGAAGCTTCGTCATCCTGAGCATCAGCGAAGGATCCCATGGGATTCTTCACCTGCTAAGCATGTTCAGAATGACATACAAATCGATTCACAAACGGTTGCGGATATCAGTGCGTCCGTACAAGATGCAATAGTTGATGTGCTCGTTGCAAAAACGCTTAAGGCTGCAAAACAATTTAGGGTAAAATCGATTCTTCTCTCGGGCGGTGTCGCAGCAAACGAAGTACTCCGTAAGGAACTTTTACAAAATACCAAATACAAAATACCAAATACCAATGTTTTTTCGCCTTCAAAACATTTATGTACAGATAACGCCGCTATGGTCGCTGCCGCGGCTTTTTATAACTACAACAAGGTCCCCTGGCAAAAAGTCACAGCAGACCCGGAGCTGTATTTCGAGTAGAGAAAAACCCTTTATTTGAGCCTCTAAATCAACTAATTTTGCCTTGAAAATTGAACTTGACAGAGGAATATACTAGAGTATAATGAGACACTCATGTATAAACGCCTGCCCGTTATACTGATACTTCTTTTGGCTGTTTTTTTTGTCTATCCGCACATTGCTGTTGCCCAGACACACAAATCGTTCTCAGGAGTATGGCACATGATAACTCTTAAGAACTTACTCCTTGCCCAGAGCGCTACTTTGACAACTGTGGTTTCAACTATAACTACAACTCCCCAAGTTACACAGCCAGCCTCACCATTCCCCTCTTCAGTAACAATAAGCCCATCTACAAATCCAACAAAAACTTCAACTGTAACTCCAATACTTTCAACTTCTACCTCATCGGATCCTATCAAAACGTTTATTATGGATGAAATAAATAAATATCGGGCATCTCAGGGACTATCAAGTATCTCGACAAATAGTGAAACATGCAGTTTTGCAAAAACACGGACAGGTGAAATAACTGCAAATTTTAATCATGACGGGTTTAATAACAGAGTTAATAACCATACCCTTCCCTATGCCATCTGGTCAAAAGTTACGGAAAATATAGCTATGACTTCTGAGTATAAAAATGTTGTTACAATGTGGGCGAATTCCCCAGGCCACGCGGAAAATATGCGAGCCAATACCCCATATGTCTGCGTTGAGCAATCGGGCAATTATTTTGCTTATGAAGGCTTACATACATAACCCAAAAAGCTACTTTGGGGGCTGATCTTTAGGAGTAATAAACTCTTTTACTTTTTCAACGACTTGTTGTGGAGTAAATCGCACTTTTACTATATAACCGGCTGCGCCCAATTCTAGAGCTTGTTGCAAAATATTCTCTTCAGTTAGGTTTGAGAGAAGGAGAATGGGAAGTTTTTGGGTAGTAGAATCTTCTTTTAAACGCTTAAGTACATCGATCCCGTGCATCTTTGGTAACATAATGTCAAGAAGCATCAGCCTTGCATCAGGATTATCCCGAGCGAGCTTTAACCCGTCTTCTCCATTATTCGCAGCAAGCACGGTAAATCCTGCTTTTTGTAAAACATACCGATATAATTCACTCAAATCGATTTCGTCTTCTACTAATAATATTTTCCCCTCATTCATTCTTTTGTAATGAAAAACTAAAGATAGAGCCTTTATCCAATTCAGATTTAACCCATATTTTTCCTTTATGCATCTCTACAATTGACCTTGAGATATATAACCCCAGCCCTGTGCCTTTTGATCCCTGCATCAGCTTACCTGATACTCGGAAGAATTTTGTAAAGAGATGGGGAATTGCTTCACTGGGAATTCCTTTTCCTGTATCTCCAATTGAAGTTATTATCTCATGTTCTTTTTCCTCAGTCCATATCTCAATTCTTCCTTCGGAATCAGTATAATTAATAGCATTCGCGATAAGGTTGGTGAGAACTTGATAAATTCTAAATCTATCCGCGATTACAAGAGGTAGCGGTATTTCAGGCTCTTTTATTGTAATTGTAATCTTTTTTTCATCTGCTCTACTTCTCAGTTCATCCGCTACCTCTTTTATCAAATCCATCCAATTTACCGGTTTTAGATCCATTGTTAATACCCCTCTTTCAATCCGAGAGGCATTAAGTATGTTTTCAACAATCGCCACCAGATACTCAACAGCAATATTCATACGAATAAGAAATTGTTTTTGAAGATTTGTAAATTGCTCTTCTCCTTCTTCCCTAAAGACAGAGAGGTATCCTTTAATAGAGGTCAAAGGAGTTCTCAGTTCGTGGGCAGCAATAGAAACAAAATCCAATTTCATTTCCTCAAGCTCATGCTCTTTCCCAATATCTTGCATTGTAAGGATACAGCCAAGATCGGCATTTGCTCCTTCTTTTATCTGGCCGGCCGCAATATTAACATACCCTTCTTTTCCGTTTAAACTTACTAATTTTAGATTCTTCTCGCTAAAGACCACTCCTTCACTAACGGTTTTAGGTATCGGGCAGTAAGTGTCATCTTGTATCTTAACAAATTTATCATATGTCTCTTTGCGGTATAATGTGAAGACCTCCGTAACCTTCTTCCCAATCACATCACCGGCATTGACACTCATTAATCGCTCTGCTGCTTTATTAAAGATAATGATTCTTTTCTGCATATCGACAACTATAACAATATCATTAATGCTGGAGAGGGTTATTGCTATTTTATTTCTCTCGGCAGTGAGGATATCTTTATCTCGCTCTAATCGACTGAACGCATCATGTAGATTGGTAGCCATAAGATTGAAAGAGTTTGCTAAATCTTCAATCTCGTCCCCGGTTTTGATTCGCAATTGGTAGTTTAAGTTTCCCGCTCCGACATAGTGACTTCCTTGCTGAAGAGCTTTTATCGGATCTGTAATCTGAGAAGAAACCGATAAACTGATAAACGTAACAACAATAAGTACAACCACCAGAAGAAGAAATATTAACAGAGCTGCGTTAATCGTTTCCCTAACTGTGTCCGAAAAAGACGCTTCCCCAAGAAGACCCCAGTTGAGATTTGGTATATGTATATGCTGCATCAGAGCCTCTTGGCCGTACTCATTTTTCTCCCTGGAAACTTCTTCATTTGGATGCGACGCTATGGTAAGAGTAGAGTCAACAAATTCTTTAACTTCAGGAATGTAAAGTAAGGATGCTCTTTGCTTTTGCATGGTTTTATCCGGATGGTAAAGAATTTTTCCTTCTTTATCGGTAACAAAAATATATCCGCTTTTTCCAATATGTAAGTTTTTTAAGTATGACCATAAATTTGTTAAGTTTACTTTTTCAATCAAAACACCAAAAATCTCATCGGGTTGACGAGGTTTACCAATTGATGAGGTTTTAAGGTCAAGTAAACTTTGCGAATATTCAGGTCGGACGACAGGAACCGCAATAGAAATAACCGGTACATCATTCTCGTATGAGAGTGGACTAATATATTTGGTCCCTCCAAGAAATGTTGTAAGCTTGTAAGCGGGATTTCCCGACTGGTCTATGAGCTCGGCTTGAGGATAAACTTTATTGCGGGTTATATGAAGCACTTCTTGCCCATTTCTATTAAGCAGTTGAATTTCATGAATATCTTCATCTTGCAACAGGAGATTTTGCATTTCCAAAGAAACCTCTTTTATATCGCCTTTTATGACAGCTTGTGTTTGGGAATGGATGATAAGACTTAAAACCTTTGTACTAAAATACTTACCGATGTAGTCGGAAGCTCCTTGAGAAACGTGCTGCAGTTCTCGGCTTGTTAAATCAATAAATTGATTTCTGTATGTATAGAACCCCATTATATAAAGTACAATAAGCGGTAGAGTGGCGATTGCGATAAAAAGGAGTGGCAGTTTCTTGCCTAAGCTTATTCTGGGCAGATGCATATTAATATCATAACAGACTTTTAATTACCTTGACAAAAATTTCAAAAACAGCATATACTAAGCTTGTATGGAAAATAATTCCTCAAATAATTCTTCTTCGGCAAACATTACTCAGAGTGAAAGTATATCTGCTGTGCACTCTCACTCAGCAAGCCCTGGAAATCAATCTCCAGCGCAGCCGCAGCAACCGACACTGCCTCCATCTCAGCCTCCACCTCCTTTTTCCTCCTCAGGAGAAACTGGTCCTGTTAAAGAAATTCGTCCGCATGGCCACGTTTTCTACTTTCTTATAGCAATCGTCACGCTTTTTCTTGGTCTGCTTATTGGTATTTATATAGGGGGTCTACTAAATCGAAATCTAGTAAATACCGATAATGTGTTATTAGTAGATAGAAATAATGAGATCACTATTCCTGCAGATGCCCAAAAAATAGAAGAGTGCAGTACGAATCAGGGTGCATTGTATATAAGACCGCGGGATCTACCTCAAGGACCGGTTTATATGGTACATAATAGTAAAGTCGTCGGACTTGAGTACATGATACCCAGGGATAAGCTTGCTGCTGATAATAAGTTTTACTTCCTTCAAGGTAAAAATATCAAAGTTGACCATGTAAATATTGGACCTCTTCCCCATGGTCACGCAGGGTTTACAACGCCTCACTATCATATTGATCTTTTTACGATTGATAAAAGGACTCAGATGAATATTACCTGTGCTCCGGGTTCATCGGATATGAAAATGCAAGAGCCACAATCGTCAAATTCCTCTCAACCTGCTGTAACAGGATCGGAAAGTATGCAAAAAATGGATGAGAGCTCTTCTTCAGGAAAATCAGGTATGTAACGACTCGTCCTTCACTCCACCGCAGGTTTTCTAGCAAACAGAAATTTTACCACTTTCATGTTACAATACGGGTGTGGATAACCAACTCCCCCTCCTTATTGCAATAATTGTCGGATTTCTTGCTCTTATTATTTTTATCAATAAAAAAATCTCAGATCTCCAAAAGAAAAATACGGACCAGACGCTTCTTGAATGGCTTAAATCCATGCAAACCTCCCTTGAGGCGACTAATAAAACGCTTAATGAATCACTCCATACAAATTCAACAAGTATGATCAGGACTCTTCAAGAAAATTCCAAACAACTCAACGAACGCCTTGATAAAGCAGCCGATGTTATACGGGATGTAAACCGGGAAGTCGGCCAGATGAGTGAGATCGGACGCTCAATGAAGGATCTTCAGGAGTTTTTAAAAAGCCCAAAACTTCGGGGGAATATCGGCGAACAGGTCTTAAAAGATCTTATCACGCAGATTTTCCCAAGAAACAGTTTTCATCTGCAGTATCAGTTCCGTTCAGGAGAAAGGGTTGACGCGGCAATCAAAACCGATGGGGGCATACTCCCAATTGACTCGAAATTTCCAATGGAGAACTTTCAAAAAATGGTCAAAGCAAAAACAGAGGACGAGGTGCTTACAAACAAAAAAGAATTTGAGAGAGATATAAAAAAGCACATTGATGCAATTTCAAAAAAATACATCCTTCCTGAGGAGGGTACTATGGATTTTGCGCTGATGTATGTTCCAAGTGAGACAGTATTTTATGAACTTGCGAATATGGATAACACACTTGATTATGCACGAAAACAGCGAGTTTATATCGTCTCCCCCAGCACATTATACGCACATCTTCAAACGATTCTCCTTTCATTTGAAGGGAAAAAGATTGAGTCGCAGTCAAGAGAAGTCTTAAGGACATTGCGGGCTTTGCAGATAGATTATGAAAAGGTCCAGGATTCGCTTCTTGTTTTAGGCCGGCATATTGGCAATGCTTCAAATCAATACGCAAATGTCAATAAAGGATTTTCTGTTCTTGGTCAAAAACTCACATCAGTAAAGCATATAAAAATAGATGTAAAAAAAGAGCTTGTCGAAGAAACTAATACCCCGTGAAATCCTTGCTAATTACTTTTTCTTCATCTACTCCAATTTCTGAAACTAACTGCCTTATTCCTTCAACCATTATTGGCGGGCCGGCAATGTAATATAGCGGTTTTTGTAAATCATTTATGTATTTCCTAAGCATCTCTTTTGAAATTCTACCTGTTTCACCGGTCCATTCCTGATTCGACTCCTGTGGCTTCGTGATTGTGTAAATAACATGTATATTTTGATGTTTTTCCCCAATTTCTATCAATTCTTGGTAAAAAACCATTTCTTCAATAGTTGAAAACGAGACGAGAAGCGTAATCGGAAGCTTAAGATCTTTGGCTGCGGCAAACGTAATCATGCTATGGAAAGGCGTAATACCAATTCCGCCTGCGAGAAAAACCCGCTCTTGCAGGTCTTTCTCATCAAGGAAAAATGTTCCAATTGGCCCGAAAAATTGTCCGTTCTCTCCCGGCTTTAAGGCAAATAAAGTTTTTTTGAATGTACTTTGAATAATTCTAGTCGTAATCATAAGAATATCTTTCTCAAGCGGAGATGAGGCAATGGTAAAAAACCTGCTTGTTCCCCTATCGTCCGGATTCTTGTGAGGCAATACCAATCGAATATACTGTCCTGGTAAGAAATCCCAGCTAGTGGCTGGTCCGCCTTTGGCGGAAAAACCTCCTTTTGTTCGATCAAAAAAAAATGAATATATATCTTTAGCAATTTGCTCTTTTTTAAGAAAGGGCAATAAGAATGATTGAGAGGAAGACGCCATGTAAATTCTTCTTGATTTTACCACACCTATAAATTCTTTATTAATGCAGTAATTGTATGCTAGAATAGCCGCATGCCCAGCGTTAAAGCGCTTAATGCAGAACAACAACAAGCAGTTACCCATGGCAATGGTCCTCTTCTTATCATTGCCGGTGCCGGAACCGGAAAAACAACAGTTATAACCCAGAGAATAAAGCATTTAATTCTTGAGAAAAAAATTCCACCATCTGAGATTTTGGCTCTTACTTTTACCGATAAAGCTGCCCGCGAGATGGAGGAACGGATTGATATAGCACTTCCCTATGGCTATACACAAATGTGGATCACAACGTTTCATTCATTTTGCGACCAGATACTTAGAAGTGAGGCAATTCACATTGGCTTAAATCCCGGATATAAGCTTTTGACTGAAGCTGAGGCAATTCTCTATCTTCGCAAAAATCTCTTTAAGTTAAATCTTAAGTACTTCCGCCCTCTTGGAAATCCCTATAAATTTCTCCACGGTTTCCTGACTCATATCAACAAACTCAAAGATGATGATATAACGCCCGAGGATTACCAAAAGTATGCAAAGAAGCTGCAGAAAAGCAAAGCTGCAGATCCCGATGAGGTTAAAAAAACCCTTGAACTTTCAAACGCTTACAAGATATATGAAGAATTAAAAGCGAAAGACGGTTTTATGGACTTTTCGGATCTGATCAGTAATGTTCTCAGGCTTTTTAGAACGAGAAAAAATGTTTTATCCTACTACCGGGAAAAGTTTAAATATATTCTCGTTGATGAGTTTCAAGATACGAATTTTGCACAAAATGAACTCGCGATTCTTCTTTCGGGAGAAAAGCAGAACATCAATGTCGTTGGCGATGACGATCAGGCCATTTACCGCTGGAGAGGTGCCGCTCTCGCAAATATTATTCAATTTAAAAACCATTTTCCAAAAGCCAAAATTATTACACTTTCAAAAAATTACCGCTCAACCCAGGAAATACTTGAGAGCGCCTACCGGCTGATTCAATTTAACAATCCGGACCGACTCGAGGTACAAGAAAAAATTAGTAAGAAGCTGCTTGCGGAACGAAGAGTCAAAGGCTCGCCTGTTGACTTCATTTTTGCTAGTCGGGTTGAAAATGAAGCGGAGGCAGTTGCGAAAAAGATACAAGAATTAGTTTCTCAAAAAGACGGGTCTCCAACGGATCATAAATTTATGTATAAAGATATTGCAATCTTGGTCCGAGCCAACGACCATTCCCGGCCATTTACAAGAGCCCTTGAACGGTTAAAAATCCCCTATCAGTTTTTAGGGCCGGGGAGGCTGTTCCATCAGGAAGAAATAAAAGATCTGGTCGCGTATCTTAAGATTCTCTATAATTTTGAGGACAATGCTTGTGTGTACCGAGTGCTTAGAATGCCGATTTTTGGATTTGATGCAAGAGATATTGCCGCGATACTCAACTTTTCCAAGAGAAAAAATTATATCCTCTTTGAAGCTCTTGAGCATATTAATGAAACGTCATTGACAGAAAATGCAAAGAAAAAGGTAGAAGAGATAGTTGCTATGGTACACAGGCACCTTAAGGATGTCCCAAGAGACTCGGCAGGTCAAATCCTCTATCATTTCTTTGAGGACTCGGGGCTCCTTCGGAAATATCTTAAGGCAAATTCCCAAGATGAAGAACGGCAAGCCCGAAATATTGCAAGATTTTTTGAAAAGTTGAAAAAATTTGAAGCGGAAAACACCGATGCATCAATTTTTACAGTTGTTGATTGGATTGATTTATCAATGGAATTGGGAGAGAGCCCATTGATTGCTGACGCCGACTGGACTGAGAATAATGCTGTTAATATTATGACAGTTCACTCAAGTAAGGGGCTTGAATTCCCCGTTGTTTTTTTAGTAAGTCTTGTTGCCCAACGTTTCCCGACGAGAGATAGACGTGAGCAAATTCCAATCCCCGATCAACTTATTAAAGAGGTTCTCCCGACAGGTGACTATAACCTTCAGGAAGAGAGAAGGTTGTTTTATGTCGGTATGACTCGTGCCTGTGACCTTCTTTTCCTTAGCGCTTCGTACTATTATGGTGAAGGAAAAAGAGAGAGGAAAATTTCACCATTTGTTTATGAGGCACTAGGGCAAGAGCATGTAAAAAAACAACTTGAAAAACATAGGCAAGAACAGTTCGTCGAACAATTATCACTTCTTGACTCGGTACGAATGGGCAGTAATGGCTTTTCTGATAAAGAAATCCAGGTACAAGTACCTACACCATTCACTCCCACATACATGTCCTACTCACAAATTCAAACTTTTGATATATGCCCTCTCCATTATAAATTAAAATACCAACTTAAAATTCCACCGGCTCCGCTTCCACAGTTAAGCTTTGGCATAAGCCTACATAATGTCATGAAAGAATATTACCAGAAACTTATGCATGGTGAAAAAGTTGATAAAAAGGCACTTGACGCGATTCTCCTTAAGAATTGGATAAAAGAGGGTTATCAGAGCCGACATCATGAGAAGGAGTCATTTTCTCATGCAAAGCTAATTTTGCAGAATTACAGAAAAAGTAACGGTGATACGACAAAACTTCCTCTTGCTCTAGAGCTGCCTTTCCGGTTTGGAATTAAAAACTTAACAATGCTTGGGAGAATTGACCGGATTGATAAATTAGATAATGGAAGAATTGAAATTATTGATTATAAAACTGGTGATAGTATGATGGACGAGAAAAAACTTCAAAAAGATATCCAGATGACTATTTATAGCCTTGCGGCAACAAAAGTTCATGATTCAATACTTGGGAGAAAACCTGAAGAAGTCGTCCTTTCCGTCTATTATTTGGACAAGGGCGTTCGGGTTACAACCAGCCGAACAAAAGAACAGCTTCAAGAAGCCGAAGAATTGATATTGAGAAAGGCCGAAGAGATAAGTAAAAGTACCTTTGTCTGTAGTGGAAATATCTTCTGTAAAGTTTGTGAATACAAAATGATTTGTCAAACGTATACAAGCTAAAAGTATACCCTTCTGGCATGCCTTGACTTTTTTACGAAAATGCTCCTAAATGAAATTAGGAAGAAAAGCAACCTCTTCTAATTATGCCTGTCAAAAAGAGAAAAAAACATATAAAAGTAACAAGAAGAAAGAGAAAAAACGGGGGTTCTGTGGGAGGAGGCACGCTGTACGTTATCTTTATTTTGCTTCTTCTTGGTGTTGCGGCGTTTACGATGATTGGTGGTCGTCTACCTAGCCCTAACCCTAATCAAACCGGCCAGCAGGTCACAATTGTAACACCAAAACCCGATAAAACAACAAGCACACTTCAGCTTAAAACATTCGGCTACGCGACTATAATACCGACACAAGCTCAACAATCATCTCTTTGTAATGATAAAAGTATTAACAATGAGCCGGAAATATTAGTCGGGTACGCACCAAGTTCAGGTCAATCAGTTGGTGCCGATGGACAAATAAAAGTATGGGCTACTGATGAAGGAGCGCCTATGATTGCACCCGGAGAGCAAGTCAATAATTCTACTGGCCAGATTACGACACCGGGTGACCGTACGGCAAAAGCTTCCGATGGTTATCTCTACGAACCTGCATTGTATATTTCCCCCCAAACGGCAGAAAACGGCGGCACGCCACATTTTCCAACAATCATCAAAGGGGATTACAACAATGCTCCTAGGAATTTAAGTCAAGGACAAAAAAGTGTCCCTATTGATCCTCCTCCGACCAACGCCCGACTGATAAGATACACTGCCGAGTTTATTTGGGATGTTAATTCCTTGGGGCTAGGACCGGGATCCTATCAAGCTGAATTTGTGATTCATGACGGAGACGTAGATCGAGGTGTAGGGTGTGTCAGTGTTAATATTCAATAACATCTAGTTGCACTAAGGAACACAGATAATATCGCTGATTAGCCACTGACCGTTGCTATTGACAAGAACAACCTTATAAATATTTCTTCCATCTTGAGTATTCTGGATCATAACATTAGTTTTGTCATTGGTAATATACGTTTCTTGTCCCACGGTAAAATTCCTCGTTTTATTTACTTTGCAAAAAACGGGATCATCGTAATTGGGATCATTTGGAGAGGAACTGTCAACTTGACTGGTAATAATCTCCTTGAAAGAATCTGTTAGTAATGGGCTGGATTTATAAGCTCTTGATGTAAGGGGATCTTTGGGATAAGAAAAATACCAGGTGTAAAATTTCTTTGCTACGTCCGTTGGGGTCAGTTGGGAATTCGTCTGAGATTGAGTTGGCTGATCATTTTCGCTTGATGATTGTGGTAGTGCTCCTGAAGAATCCGTTTGATTATCCGTCGATTGTTGTGAAGTTGGTGTTTTTGAAGATGTAGTCTGGTTGAAAACGAGCAGGTACACAATAAATACAAGTAAAATAACTATTGCGAGTAAAAAAAGGTAAAGGGAACGCCTACTCATAAAACATTTTCTTTACTCCACTATAAAAGACACATGATTCTTTGTCAAATAACAACAAATAAACGAAGCCCACTTTTAATCACTTTAATCGAGCAGAAAACGTGTTTTCAAAAGTATAGAGATAAAATAATTTATGAAGTTTGCGGGAAAAGAGTAGGAAGCGTTGGGTTTTTCCTTTTTTCTGCTGCCTTTCTGGCGCGTTGAGATCTGACTTCTCCCGCTTTGTCTTGTACAAGCCGTGTTCTTGGATGGGCCTTTTCAAATCCATATCCACTTTTAAAAATTCCGTTAATTGTGTGGTCGCTAGGAGCTTGGACTACTCCTGCCTCAATCTTTTCGAGCCGACGCCTTACCATACCTGTCATAGATGCAAGTAGGTCAAGACTTAATCCTTCACGTTCTCTCACATATATCATTATCTCCCCAAGCGATTTTTCTTTTAATTCTTTAAGATTTTCATCTGGTTCTGTTGGTTGGTGTTCGTCTATGAAAGTTTGGGCTTCGTCTGCAGTAATATCTTTTGTATTATAAATTCCAAATATTATATCTCTTTCAGTATTTAGTGAGGTAAATGCTTTTAATCTATTTGTTGCCTCGTAAATCACCCTTCTCAACAGCTTTATTTACTTGTTTTGTTGCGATTTGAATTGCTTCTAAAATACCTCTTTCAATCATGCCCGGATTGTATCACTCCAAGTTAGTTTAATCAAACTTATAGTTGCATGTGTTCTCACTTTGCGGTAAAATACCATTGATCCTGGGAAGATGGATCGCTAGTCGCCTAAGGCGACAGGAAAGTCCAGACAGGTGTAAAGCCGGGGACGGAGTGTAAACTCCGACTAGTGATAGCTGGTGTCTATACTTTTGACCCCGATTAAATCGGGGTGAACCCACATGTGAAGTATAGAACAAGTCAAGAAATGACTTGGCTTGAGAGCAACAGAGACGAGTGGGTGTGAAACGGGCAATCCTACCTGCTGCAACCTCCGAATGGTACGTTTACCCTTCCGAAGCTTCATGCGAAGGAGGGTTTGAAGGCGCTTTACCCGAGTACCGAAGTTTGAGGGCATCCCGATTAAATCGGGACTTGATGACACTATATCATCAATGAGACAAATTGCGACTTAGCCTCGCTGAAGCTTTAGCGAAAGCGGGTGAAAACAGAATCTGGCTTACTTTCTTCCCGGGATTTTTTTATTGGAAATAAGGGGGCTCTATAAATCAAAAGAAGCTTCGCGCGATCAGGCAGGAAGCTTCTTTTCTAATTTCAATTCCGTTTAGCGTACAGCTTTCTTCAATGTCTTTCCGGCAGTAAATCCCGGTGCTTTTCTGGCAGCAAGAGTAATTTTGGCTCCGGTTTTTGGATTTCTTCCGACTCTCTGTTGCCGACTTCTGATACTAAATGTTCCAAACCCTGTTAATACAACCTTTTCTCCGCGTTTCAGGGAATCTCGTATTGTGTTTAATAACGTCTGGACGGCGTCTCTGGATGCTTTGTTTGTGAGATTAGCTTTTTTTGCAATTATTTCAATGAGGTCTTTTTTCGTCAAATCATTTCACCCCCCTTCGCCCTCCGTAGCTTTTAGCATAGGAGGGTTTACTTCCTTTCTCTTTTCCTCCGGGTTAAATTGATCTACTCACCAGGCTTCGGGGGACAAGCCCCCTTAAGTATTAATTCTTTGATTAGATTAACAATACAAGGAAAATTAAATATTGTCAAGTGAGAATTGTGTATGAAGTCAGATCTGAGTATGTTCGGGGTAGACTGAGCGGAATTCGCGGATTGCCGTAACCTTAACCTCTCCAGGAACTGCAAGGGCGCGGCTTACCTCCTCCTGAATTTTTCTCGCAAGCAAAACTGTTTGTGAGTCGTCAAGTTTTCCGGGATTTATAATGACCCGTAGCTCACGTCCCGCTTCAAATGCATATGCGTCTTCAACTCCTTCATAGTTTTTGGCAATTTTCTCCATCTCTGTCAGCCTTTGTCCGTATTTCTCCAGATCTTCATAACGGGCGCCCGGCCGTGCGGCAGATATCGCATCTGCAATATGGACGATAACAGATTCCATCGAAGAGAACGGTTTATCCTCGTGGTGCTCGGCAACTGCGTTAACGATGGGGTCCGGAAAGTTATACCGCTTGAGAAGATCAACACCCAGTTTCACATGACTTCCATCTCCTTCAAGCACTTTTCCAATATCATGAAAAAGGCAGCCAAGTCTGACGACATCGACATTGGCATTAATCTCTTGCGCAATATGCACTCCAATTTTCGTCTCCTCAAGTGTGTGGACTAACAAGTTTTGTCCGTATGAGGTCCTGAATTTCATTCTTCCTAGAAGCGGATAGAGATCAGCCGGAAGATTATAGACATTTACCTCGGCGGCTAATTTCTCGCCTTCTTCGGACATGATTTTTTCAACTTCTTTTTTGGTCTGCTCAACAATTTCCTCGATCCGAAAAGGCTGGACTCTTGTATCTTTGAGAAGTTTTTCAAGTGATCTCCGGGCAACTTCGCGTCTTATTTGATCAAAAGAGGAAAGCCTTATAATTCCTTCCTCATCCAAGTCGACATCCACGCCCGTTGCTTGCTCAAATGCGCGGATATTGCGTCCTTCTTTACCGATTATCCGTCCTTTCATTTCCTCATCTTCTACTTTCACAACCGATACTGTATATTCGGGGACTATACTAAGGGCACCGTGCCTGAGGCTATCCAAAATTATTTCCTGCGCTTTTCTGTCTGCTGTAAGTTTTGCTTCTTCCTCTCTCTCTTTAATGATTTTCGCAAGCATTGAAGCTGAATCTTTTTCCGTTTCTTCAAGGAGGATTTTTTTCGCTTCGTCGGCAGTAAGTCCTGAAACTTTCTGAAGTTTTTCAGTGTATTCTTTTCGCTTTTTTTCGATCTGTTCTTTTTCCCGCTCCAACTCCTCCTGCTTGCCATCAAGTCTGTCCTGGCGGTCAAGGAGCTTTTTCTCAAGCTGAATTAAATCTTGTTGTGTAGATGTTGCCATATGTTTATTTTGCGGCAAAGGAAAAAAGCAATGTGTGCTGCTTTTATGCTGGGTATATGAAGATGGATTCTGATACGCTCTCCATAAAAACTGTTAGCAATTTCTTTCTTGCCACTTTCAGAGTCTATTATACTCTATCATTTAAAATTTCGTCAATCCCGATTAAATCGGGATCAACTCCGATTTAATTCGGAGTCAATGCTTTTTTTGATCGTCTGCCAATCAAACCCCCGCCTCGCCAGATATGCACCGAGTTTTTGGTAAAGTTTCTGACGGGACAGATGTTTATAGCGATCAAGCTTTTTTCTCACCAATTTTTTTGCAGATTCCAGGTCGTCTTTTACTATATCCTCTGTATTTTGTAATGCCGATTCAATAACATCTTGGGATATTCCTTTTTGTCTTAGTTCCAGTTTCAAAACGCGTTCCCCTCTAGGGCTAAACTGTGTTCGTTGCTCTATCCACCACTGTGCGAATTTCTCATCATCAAGAAACTTAAGATTTACAAGTTGTGTGATAATTTTATCAATTATTTCAGATGGTGCTTTTTTCATTTTGAGTTTGTCGCGGACTTCTTTTTCGGAGCGGGGGCGGAAAGAGAGATATTTAAATGCTTTATCGAGGTATTTTTGAATATCCTCCATCTATTTTGAGTCTTCATCCTTATCCTCATCGCCACCGACAAGGAGTGGAGCTCTTCCGTCTTTGTTCTGCGCCATAATTTTTTTGACAATCTCTCGCTCAAGCTCCGGCTTTTCCTTAAGTGCTGCCATTGTCGCGACTTTTCCCTGTCCGAGCATTAGCTCACCATACCGGTAGAATGCTCCCGATTTTTGGATAATTCCCATCTCCACTCCTACATCGACAATACCGCCCTCACGCGAAATCCCGCTTTGCAGAACGTCAAATTCCGCAAGCCGGAATGGCGCCGAGATTTTATTTTTGACTATTTTGGCTCTGTGGCGTGAACCGACTGCTTTATCCCCGTCTTTTATCGTCTCAATTTTCCGGACATCAATTCGGACCGATGAATAGAATTTAAGTGCGAGTCCTCCCGTTGTTGTCTCAGGATTTCCAAACATCACGCCGATTTTTTGCCTGAGTTGATTGGTAAAGATGACAACGGTTTTTGACTTTGAGATAACTCCCGTTAACTTACGAAGAGCTTGGGACATAAGCCGTGCTTGAAGACCGATCAATGCATCTCCCATCTCGCCTTCTATTTCGGCTCGTGGCACAAGTGCCGCAACAGAATCAATAACCAGGACATCGATACCCCCTGACCGGACCAAACTTTCGGCAATCTCAAGCGCCTGCTCTCCGGTGTCGGGTTGAGAGATAAGCAGTTCATCAAGTTTGACTCCAAGTCGCTCTGCCCACAAAGGATCAAGTGCATGCTCCGCATCGATAAACGCTGCAATACCACCGTGTTTTTGTGCTTGAGCGATTGTTGAGAGACAGACAGTCGTTTTCCCCGATGCTTCAGGTCCGAAAATTTCAATAATCCGTCCCCGTGGCAGTCCTCCTGCGCCTAGTGCCAGATCTAAAGGAAGACAGCCGGTTGATATAACCGAGATATCAAGTTTCTGTGCTGCCTCCCCAAAACGCATGATCGCGCCGCGACCGTACTGCTTCTCAATCTGGTCCATGGCGATTTGGATTGACTCAAGTTTTTGTTTGTTATCTTGTTGGGGATTGACCTGTGTTTTTTGCGAATTGCCTGAAGAACGTGCCATAATTAGCTTCAATTCTAACACTTTTATGATAGAATACAAGTAGCAGTTTTCATTGATATAACGGAGCATAGTTTAGTGGTAGAATGTGCGGCTGGGGGCCGTTCGGTCCTGGTTCGATTCCAGGTGCTCCGACCAATCAAAACTTAATGATTTTTCAGGACGAGATGATTGCTCGCTCGCCCCGCCTTCGGCGGGTCTCGTTTCGCAAAAAGCCCTGTATTTCGGGATTAAATCGTAAGGTCGGACAAAATCAAATTCAGTTTTTCGGGAAAGCAAACGGCGGTTCGTTCCAATTTTTTCCGTCAATGATTTTATTTCGTAAAAATCATTGGACAAAGCAAGTTTTTCGGCGTGGTGAGCGGTTTTTATCCAATCTCGCAAAGGTTCAATCCATCCGCCAGCTGGCGGACCCTTTCGCCCCGCCTGAGTTTTTGTCTAATTCCTCGCTTTACATTTTCCGACAGATTGTCGGAATAGTATTTTGATTGGCCAAAGGCGACTTGAAGCATAAACAGCCCTTGCGGAGTTGGCTCAAACCAAAATGTGGAAAAGCGCAAAGAAGCAATCTTGGCGGTGTCTATGGAGTAGATTATCAAACCGCCATCAATGCTGTTGCGGGCGAGACGATCCGGGTACCACGCGAGAAGTCCCACTGGAGTTTTACTTTCCTGAACTTTGCTCATCATCTCATTAAACACTTCTCGCCCGGGCTTCTTTGCGCTTTTACTTTCAATAAAGGTTTCGGCTATTTCAATATTTTCCCGCTTGGCAAATTCCGCCAACTCCGCGAGCTGGGCTTCAATGCTCATCACTTGGCGTTCCTCATCTTCGGTAGATTTTCTAGCGTAGAGAAAAAATTTTGTTTTCATAATGTTTGCTTCTTAATTTATAATGTCGCCTTTGGCACAAAAGCGCGGGATTACCTGCCTGCCGTCAGGCAGGAAAAATTTGCTTTGTGTTCCGCCTTTAGCGGAAAGGAAAAAATTGGAACGAACCGCCGTTTGCTTTCCCGAAAAACTGAATTTGATTTTGTCCGACCTTACGATTTAATCCCGAAATACAGGGCTTTTTGCGAAACGAGACCCGCCGAAGGCGGGGCGAGCGAGCAATCATCTCGTCCTGAAAAATCATTAAGTTTTGATTGGTCGCAATTACTGAACGCCGCTCGAACCTTTTTTGAACAAAATCTCGAATGATGCCGCGCCTACGGCGCGGCAAGAACCAATCCGCTTGGGCGGGGCGGGAAGGGAAGGGAGTTGGGGGGGAAAAAAAAGGAATTCCCGCCCCGCCCCCGCTTTCGCCGAATTTCATATTTCGCTTTGCGAAATGCAACGCAAAACTCAAAAGTGGAGTTGTGTTTGCCCCGCCCACCCGTGCGCACACAACATCATGCATACTCCCTAATTTTTTGCTAAGAATCATAATTTGTAGTATCATTTCAATAGTACTAAATATTTGAGCATCCTGCAACATAATAGTACTATGATGAATTAAGTATGTTAAAAGATTACCCACTATCAAAAAATCTTAAGAAGTTACGAGAGAAAAATGATCTTTCGCAAGATCGGCTAGCAAAACTCGCCGATGTAGCCAATAATACGATCATTAAAATTGAGCAGAGCGAGAATATAAACCCAACGCTTGATACACTAAAGAAAATTGCGAAAGCCCTTGGGGTTGGTTTGGATGAATTAACCGGTTATCAATTACGGGGTAAATAAAAGTCTAACCAATTAAGGAATAAAAATTATAAGCGAAGGTTGTCCCGATTCCAATCTATCAAAATCGCGGATCCTCGATTTTGCTCGAAGTAAAATCGGGATAAATTCCGTCGGGCTTCGCCCCGCCTAGGCGGGGACTCAATCCTAGAAATTATGATCACAGTTAAAAACGAGGGAATAATTTTAGAAAAAACAAATCTGGAATTCGAAAATAAGACCGTTCTCAACCCTGCCTGCATCCAACTGGATGACATTACCCACATGTTTTATCGGGCAATTAATCACAATGACGTTTCTTCCATAGGCTACTGCCAGCTGAAAGATAATAAAGTTGTAAAAAGACTTAAAAAGCCAGTTCTATTTCCTGAATGTGATTACGAGAAAATGGGTGTAGAAGATCCGCGAATTGTTTTTCTTGATGGTATCTACTATTTGTTCTACACCGCCTATGATGAACGAAATGCCCTCGCCGCGTATGCCACGACGAGCGATCTTGTTAACTTTAAAAAACACGGCGTCATCTCTCCACAAATCTCCTATGCTGATGCGATGGATTTGATTCGTAATAAGCATCTTCCCAAAAGATACTTCTACTACGAGCGGCGAGTGAAGCGATACCATGGGTCAGACGTATTGCTTTGGGACAAAGACACCTTCATTTTTCCAAAAAAAATTAATAACTTATTCTGGCTTGTGCACAGGATTATGCCGAGCATCCAGATTGCAACCTTTAAAGATTTCTCGGAGTTAACCCCCGCCTACTGGCATGAGTATTTAAAAACGTTCGAGCGCCATACCCTGCTGGATCCTCGCTATCGTTTTGAGAATCATAAAATCGGGGGGGGTGCCCGCCTATTGAAACAGAGGCTGGCTGGCTCTTTATCTATCACAGTGTTGGACGAATGTTCCTGCGCAAGCGGTACGGGCGCCGCTTGCGCTCTCCTCGACCGCGCAAACCCACAGAAGGTCATTGCTCGGCTTCCGTATCCTCTATTTTCTCCATCATCCAGTTGGGAGCGAAAGGAAAGCGTCAGAAATGTAGTCTTCCCAACGAGCGCATTGATAAAAAATGACCGTTTGTATATTTATTACGGTGCCACCGACAAGTTAATCGCCGCCAAATCTGTTGACCTCACAGAGCTGTTGACTGAACTTGCGAAAAGCTCTTAAAACTATGAACACCAACCAACAAAATAAATCTTGGATCGTCTGTCTTTCCACCTTCCCACCACGACAGTGCGGTATAGCTACTTTTACCGCTGACCTCACCAATGCTATTGATCAAATACTCTCACCATCGGTTAAGTCAAAGATTATCGCGATGAATCTTACTGAGGTAAGTCATTTCCCCTATCCTGACAAAGTAATTTTCCAGATAAGCCAGCCTCGTGAAGAGGACTATGTTAACGCTGCCAACAAGCTCAATCAGCTCAAAGAGGTAAAGCTTGTCAATATTCAACATGAATTCGGTATCTTCGGAGGGGAATACGGCTCACATCTACTTCTTCTTCTGAAAAAACTTCAGAAACCGATTATTACTACCTTACACACTGTTCTTCCCGCTCCAGATGAAAGAATGCGCAACATCGTTCAAGCTATAATGAAATATTCTAAAGGAATAATCGTCATGACTCACTCCTCAAAGGAAATTCTCAAGAAGGATTATGGATTAGATCCTGATCGAATTCAAGTTATTCCTCACGGAATCCATCATGTTCCCTATAGAACCAGTAAGCACGCCAAGTCTGCCCTCGGCATATCTAACAAACTAATCCTCTCAACCTTTGGATTACTTAGTCCCGGCAAGGGGATTGAGTATGTAATCGAGGCTTTGCCAGAGATAGTAGCCAAGTTCCCTAATGTTCAATTCTTTGTCATCGGTGTCACTCATCCTGTTGTTCTGGAACAGGCAGGCGAAAACTACCGTAATTTTCTTACTAAAAAAGTGCATCAACTTGGTTTAAGTAGCTACGTTTCTTTTTATAATACCTATTTTGCTGTAAATAAACTCCTTCAATTTTTAGAGGCTACCGATGTCTATCTTTCCCCCTCCTTAAATCCAAACCAGACTGTCTCTGGCACTTTATCTTACGCACTTGGCAGTGGTCGTCCGGTCATATCCACCGCCTTTGCCCAAGCCAAACAAGACATTACGAGTGAGGTCGGCATATTGATTGACTTCAAAAACCCGCAGGCTTTTACCGATGCCATTATTAAATTATTAAGCAACGATCAATTACGCTTGCAGATGGGTAAAAACGCTTATTTCCGCACCAGGCATATGACCTGGGATAATGTTGCCCATTCCTACCTGAAATATTTCTCGCAATTTGCGCCGGAACTAACCCTTGGGCAAAGAAAACTTCCACCTATAAAACTTGAACATTTGGCTAAATTAACTGATAATTTTGGCATTATTCAGTTTGCCAAGCTGACCGAACCGGATCTTTCTTCCGGATATACCTTAGACGATAATGCCCGGGCTTTAGTCGTTACCACCCTGCATTATAAAAAATTTAAGACTAATTCTGCGCTAAAACTTGCCTCCATATATCTCAACTTTCTTTATCGAGTAGCCAAACCCGATGGTCATTTCGATAACTATGTCAATGCCAACCGCGTTATTGACGAACAGAAAAATCTCCAGGAAAATTTAGAAGATGCCAACGCTAGGGGTCTATATGCTCTCGCCCAGGTTTCAATTACCAAACAAATTCCCAAACGCTTTAGAAAACAAGCCCATTCTCTCTTTGAACAAAGTTTCCGGAAAAACATTGCTTTCTCCTCGCCTCGCGCTATCGCTTTTTACATTAAGGCTCTCAATTGCTTGCTTTCTAAATGGAAAGAACCCAAGACTCTCGTTGTATTAAGGTCCTGCTGCGAACAACTCATGGCTTTACATGAAAAGAGTCACTCGCCGGACTGGGAGTGGTTTGAGCCTTATTTAACATATTCAAATGCCATCCTGCCAGAAGCGCTTCTCCTCGGATACAAAATAACCGGAGAGAGAATATATCTCGAAGTGGCTAGAAAAACCCTCAATTTTTTAATTGAGCACACCTTTAAGGACAATGTGTACATTCCTGTTGGCCAAAGCGGTTGGTTTCTCAAGGGTGGGACAAGACAATATTTTGACCAACAGCCCGAAGATGCCGCTGCCACCGTAGAAGCTCTCAATGTAATGTTTCAGGTAACAAACGGGAAACATTACAAAAAATTAGCAAACATCGCATTTAACTGGTTTCTAGGGGATAATGTTCTTGGGCAGATTGTATGTGATCGGGCCACTGGAGGATGCCATGATGGGATTGGGGAAAAATTTATTAACCTAAATCAGGGTGCCGAATCTACAATTTCTTATCTTCTTGCCCGCCTATCTTTCGAGAACTAGATCCAGCACTACCTGTTTTTGCGGAGAATAGGCGGCGCGCCAACTCCGTTGGCATGAAACTCGGCGGCGGCGAGGGCGGGGCGGGAATTCCTTTTTTTTCCCCCCCAACCCCCTTCCCTTCCCGCCCCGCCCAAGCGGATTGGTTCTTGCCGCGCCGTAGGCGCGGCATCATTCGGGATTTTGTTCAAAAAAGGTTCGAGCGGCGTTCAGTAATTGCGACTTTTCGACAGGCTCAAAGTCTTCGACTGCAGAAACTGGAGAAAAGCCCTGAGTTTATCGAAGCTCTAATGAAATATGAATTTCCTCTATATTCTTCGAGGACCTAATAATCATCTTTATATCGTCGTTACAAGCAATGTGTCAAAGCGAATTGAGAGACATAAATCAGGCTATGGTGCAGAGTTTACGAAACGGAATAAAACATACAAACTAGTTTACAAGGAAACCTTTTCTACTTTATTAGAAGCTCGAAGACGCGAAAAACAAATAAAAGGTTGGAGGCGGGAAAAGAAAGAAAACTTAATAAACTTTGGTAAACCGGTTATATAAATAAGGTTCTTCGACTTAATTAATACCCTGTTCCTGTAACTGCAGGGGAAGCTTGAACGGGGTTAGTTACGAAAGGAGCTTGCTCACCGATGACGACGACTGCACCGGAGCTTGATTTAAGAACTGTGTCCTTAACACCTCGTGCCGTGACCAGTGTTGTTGGTAAGAGAGTCAATTGCGTTTTTGTATCCGGAGGAACGTTTTTTGCGACGAAGCTAATTGTTGCAACCGGTCCGATACCGTTAACCGGGTTACCGCTTGGCGTAATACCAAAAGCATACGTTAATTGCCCGGTATTTACATTATTTTTATTGATAAGAACGATCGGATTTGAGAAAAGCGGACCGGATACTACTTTGACATTACTAATAGCTTTTGGGTCATAGGAAAGCTCAAGCTGGACCGCCGTAACCTGATTATCAGACGTTGAAATAATAACATCGGCGCTTCCCGCTTCACCCGGGGCGACGTTGACAGTGGTAGGCGATAAAGAAAGGACTGAATGCGCTGGTGATGTTGGAACCGGTTGCTGGGTGATTTGAGGGACTTGCTGTTGTTGCTGCTGGTTTGAGCGTATTGCCACAATAAACAGGACTACTGTGACAGCTACCAAACCTGAAATGAGGGCAAGCGTTCTTCTGGGCATATCCTTACTCTATAATAGAACATATCTTTTCCAATTTGCAAGTAGTAATTTTGTATAATAGAAAGTATGAATAAAGACATTACAAAAGGGACCCACGTCTTTGTCATCCATAAACATCACGCAACATCGCTTCACTACGATTTCCGCTTGGAAATCGGAAGGGTTATGCCTTCATGGTCTGTTCCCAAAGGCCCAACACTTGATCCGACTGTGAGAAGGCTCGCTATGCCGACAACGGATCACTCCATGAAGTACAGGCATTTTGAAGGTGTTATTCCGGAAGGACGATACGGCGCAGGGCCTGTTATGATATGGGATGAAGGCACATATAATCCTGAGATTGAAGTTAATAAAGGTGAAAGGGTAGAAATTCTTGAGCGGAAAAAGGCAGAAGAAGTACTCAAAGAGGGTTTGAAAAAAGGAGAGTTGAAATTCACTCTCTATGGCAAAAAATTACAGGGCTCCTTCGCATTGGTCAGAACCCGCGGATTTGGCGGAAAAGTATCATGGCTTCTTATAAAACACAAAGATAAGTATACAAAACCCGGATATGACGCAAAAGACTATGATTTTTCGGCTGTTTCGAAGAGATCTATAAGTGAGATTAAATAAATAGCGGGTGGCGAGCGCGGGGAACGGACTGAGCGAAGCGAAGGAGTTCGCCTGCTTGACAGGCGCGGAGGGGGACCCATCGAGCGCCCGCAACGAAAACGAATGTGAGGACGCCTGCCTGCCGGCAAGGCAGGTCGGATGGGGGTGAAGCGAGACAGGACCCGCAAACGTGAATAAAACTTATGTACTTTGCAGCTTTGTTTTTCGCAGAATTATTTATTCTCTTTCTCATGTCAAAGACCCTGACTCGACTGCTCTCCTCTTTCCTCTACCGTCTGACTCGAAGTAAAAAACTCACAATTTATACACTTTCAGCACTCTTTTTTCCGGGCACTCTTATCCATGAACTCTCCCATGCGATAATGGCACGGATTCTTTTTGTCGGGGTGATGCATATGGAATTTATTCCAAAAATTGAAGGAGGAGGGGTCAAACTCGGGAGCGTCCAAGTTGCAAAGACAGATCCTGTGAGGAGACTTCTTATCGGCATGGCGCCTTTTCTTGTAGGAGCCGGCATTTTGCTTGGGGTACTCTTTTTTGCCGCAACGAACAATCTTTTTACAAATTATATTTTTCCGACTCTTCTCATTTATGTTGTATTTGAAGTAGGAAATACGATGTTCTCAAGTAAAAAAGACATGGAAGGAGCATTGGAGCTTTTGCTTTCTATAATTGTTCTTATTACTCTTTTCTACTTTCTCGGATTTCGTATACCGTCAAGTAGACCTGAGGTATTTTTTGCAAACCCGATTGTTTCTGAGGTATTTCAAAAAGGAGCTCTCTTTCTCCTTGCACCACTCGGAATTGATCTCCTCGCAATCGCACTCTTAAAGCTTATTCAATAAACCCCAGGTGTTATTTGGCAGAACAAATTTTACAATCCCTTTGATGAGTAACTGCTACATATACTGCAGCAGCTCCAATCAAAACATAGACGATCTCTCCAATTGTCGGAACACTCCCAAAAATTCTTTCAACGATATCAATATCAAAAAGCCCGACCAAGCCCCAATTTACTCCTCCAAGTATGAGAAGAACAAAAGCGATATCATGTATCCAATTTCTTTTCACTAAACCTCACCCCCTTGCCCGCCGCTCAAGCGCTCTTTACGGCGTGTATGAATAATACTGAAAAGCCGTAAAGTAAGCTTAGGCGGGTCCCATTTCCTATTAAAGTGTATATGGAAAACTCATCTCTCGTCAAGGACGAAGTTGGGGGGTTATTTCGCTCGCCCTGAGCCTGCCGAATGGGTTGAAGGCTTTCCTTGGGTTGAGTCTACCAGAGAATCTTCTTTCTCAACAATGAGTATCAATCCTGCTGCCATCAGTCCCAAATTTTTTATGGCAAATTCTCCCTCCAGAGAAAGGACAGGAAAACGGGGATTAAACCCCTGCGTTGCAAGGATTGCAAACGTCGTGATAAGGAGATAGACTTCCATAACAATTGCAGACGTCTTATCAAGCTTGTTCACGAGAAAAGAAATTCCTATCAAGATTTCAAGAAATGCAATAAGGAACATAAAAAGCTGGGACTGTCCAAGCACAGGAAGAGCTTTTTGGAGAATTTCCAAAGCCGGCGAGACGTTAAATAATTTGAGAACGCCAAACCAGAAAAAGATTATACCAAGCGAGAGCCGAAGAAGCCGAAGCGCAGTATTATGTGAAATCATAGCAAAAAGATTATACATGAGTCCTCAGTATTTGTCATTAGATTTAAATCAAAGAGAGTTAAAACTAAACTAGCTTACAATTCAGCTTCCAAGCGTCTATATGTGACCGTAGTAAGTGTTATACATGAGCCTCCCATTTTTGTCATGAGAGTATAATAGTAAAGATATCGCTTATATGTTAAAGAAGAAAAACGATATAATTTCAAACCGTACACTTTTGCTTCTAGGGTTTGCTTTATTACTTCGTTATATTGTAATTGGTCTCACTTATTTAACAAGATACTTCCCTTTTTCTTTAATTAGCGAAAAATATTTTTTCCATTACCAAAACCGAGATCTTACAAAAGTTTGGGACTTTATCGAGGATAAATCTCTTGGGTCGGGTACGTATTTCAGTATTAAATCAGTTGAGAGAGATAATTATATGTTTTATTTTGAAGGATTTTTCTCATATCCAAAAAAAGAGCGTATAAGTGCTTTTTTCGAAAAGCTTAGAAAAAAGTTTGGTGAGAATAATGTGTATATAAACCAAATAAACAGAAAGAGATATCGTATTAACTTTATAAAAGATGCGATAAACTCCACAGCTACCAAAAACCCCCAAAAAAACGTATAATACGGATCTGATTAGATTTATATTATAATTATTAATGGTATGAAATTTGAACATAAAATTAAACAATTAATTAAATCTATAAAATCGGAGGGTGCGATAACAGATGATTTGAAACCTATAACAATTGTTGGGAAAATTTCAGCTGCCGCTCAAAAATTATATCCGGTTGATAAAGATAAAGATTTTTTGCAATTAGTACAAGAAACTTATATAAAGTTAATGATCGAAAAAGGATTTGATCCAATTAATGCTCGTCAGAGCTGGGTAGTTGCAAGCGGAGGGGATTTTGAAGAATATGTAAGAAATCATATAAATCAGATCTTAAATAAAGAGGGGGTTGTTGCTATAAAAGGTGACAGATTAAAATCGCTAGCAAGAAATTCATCAAAAATATACGAGCTAATTAAATTCTTGACTCTTCCTGCAAAGCGTAAATGTACCCAAACAAGCGTTGATGTATGGCCAGACAACGATATTTTAGTACTTATGAAGAATAATGATGTATCCTGGAGAGCTTTAGCTTCAATTAGTGCAAAAACTAGTAGTCATAGTAGAAATACAAGCGTATTATTTTGGTCTCTTGCAGTGAGCAACTTAGGTATTAAGTATTTTCTCGCTACACAAGATAGAGATAAACAATTTGTTAAGGAGTGCACATCTGATAATGTTAATCAGGAAAGAAGATTATTTGAAGCTTATTGTGATAGGGTATTTACAGCCAATCCAAATGCTAGCTATTGTTCACAGGTTAAATCATTAATTATAAGAGATGAGGTACCATCTGAACTGACTGATGAACTTTTAAGATTAAAGAATCAAGAGTTTTCAGGATCTAAAAAATATACTGTTTCTATAACAGATCTTGAAACATATTAAAATAATTTCAGTTGATTCTTTACTGCATTTAATCTCTTTTTGGCAACATTATTGTACTCTTCAGAAATATCGATATGAATAAAGTGTCTTTTTGTTTTATATGACACCACTGCAACCGTCCCCGTACCCCCAAACATATCAAGCACAGTGTTGCCTTTATAAGAGTAAAATTTTATTAGTCGATAAATTAATTCTTCGGGAAAAGGCGCTGGATGACCATTTCTTTTTGTTTCGGGTTGTATTTTCCAAAAACCATCAGAAAATTTCATAAACTCCTCTTTCGTTATGTCAGCATCAGAAGGTAATCCATCAAGTTTATCTTCTTCTTTTGAAAAAACTAATATATACTCCCATGAAGGCACAATGTGAGGGTTTGAAGGACTTTTGAAACTTCCCCAAGCTGTTCGTTTAAGCATTGTTTGCTTATACCAGATAATTTCTGTTCGAAACTTCATGTCTAGCTTTTTTAATTGGTTGCTAAAATCATGGTGAATTGAGACGAAATCTTTAATTCCGGTTGGTGCAATATTTAGAGCAAACCTTCCACCCGGAGCAAGCACTCTTTTTGTTTCTTTCCAAACCTTTTCTAACCAGTCTAGATACTCTTCATAGTTCATCTTGTCATTGTGATTATCATAGTTCTTACCTACATTATATGGAGGCGAGGTTATAGCAAGATGGATACTATTTTGGGGTATTTGAGACATCACCTCTAAAACGTCACCAGTGACTATACGGTCTAGTTGAATTTTCTTTTTCTTTCTTTTAGGAATTTTACTTACTGATTGGAATATTTTATTTGTTTTATCATCATAATGTGGCAAAATGCCAACTATTTTTCCTTGGATTATTAATTCTTTGACAAAAAGTGGCTTCATACTTGAATTTGCAGGTTGTAATCTAAAACCGTTTTTCTCTTTGTAGATTTTTTTGAGTGTCGCCTCGTTTCCGTTTATTAAAGCAACAACTTTTTGTCCATCTTCGGCAATCTCTTGTTGACGTATTATTACCGTATCTCCATCATGAATTCCTTCTTCTATCATGCTATTTCCTTTAACCTTTAGTCCATAGTTAAGGCCGGTCTTTGATAGCATAGAGCGAGGTACTTTAATTGGCTCAGGATTAGAAATAGCTTCTATTGGTTCACCTGCAGCAATAAATCCTAAAAGAGGTATTTCTACATTATTGTCTTTTTCTGAAAGATCTATACTTCTGGGTTGGTTTACCTCTTTTATCAAGTATCCTTTTTCACGAAGTGTTTCTACATGTTCATGCACCGTGGCCACTGACCTGAGCTTAAAATTCCGCCTAATTTCTTCTAGTGAAGGTGCATACTCCATCCTATCAATAAAATTTGTAATAAAATCTAAGATTTGTTTTTGTCTTTTTGTTAACATAATTAAACTCTACATTGACTTTCGGTTTATTTTCGGTTATATTTATAATAAATTAGTAAGTGCTAGAATGTCAAGAAAGAATATTGAAAGAAGGTGAGTAGAATGGCAAAAAACAATTATTGGGTTTCTCCTGACCCCAAAGGATGGAGAGCACAAAAAGAGGAATCAGGTAGGGCGTCTGGTATTTTTGATACTCAAAAAAAGGCTGAAAATTTTGCAAGAAACATATTGCAGAATAACGGTGGAGGAGAATTAATTACTCAAAATCAACACGGACAAATTCGTAGCAAAGACACGATTAATCATTCTGACCCAAACCCGCCGCGTGATAAGGAGCATTAAAATTACCTAATTCACTATTTGGTTTCTAATACGCCTTATAGTATAATAACCTCATCTATGATAAAACTTTTCTCCGATATTGAAACGAATATGAATAAGTTACGATACATTTTAGACATTTTGTAGCTTGGATCATTACGCAAAAGCATACCCAATCTTTAGTAGAATCAAAGGCATTGAGGAGGTGAAGCAAATGCTCAAAAGCCTGAGAA
>Ga0080064_1001209_pt1 | contig 55331 bp, 43 predicted proteins | sample Subgrocontami54m_FD_69260 | JGI IMG/M metagenome (GOLD analysis project Ga0080064, IMG submission 69260) | Subsurface groundwater microbial communities from S. Glens Falls, New York, USA - GMW46 contaminated, 5.4 m (SPADES assembly) (version 2) ...
AACGATCCTACAAGGATCCGAACGGGCAGTATCGCTACACGAAGACGTTTGATCCGGATTCGCTGCCGAAGGTTGTCATTCTGTGCCAAAAAGCACAGGAGGCGATCGAGGAATTGCAGCAGGCTCAATGAATGAGCAGCGAGCGGCGGCCCTGACCGCCGCTCCCGTTCTCGTGTTCTGGCGACGGCGATCGGCATCGATCCCAAGCCCGAACCGAAGATGCACTTCATCTCTCACGCGGATCGCCATCTTTCCGGCGACTTCCGCACTCCTTTTGGAATCGTGCAGGCTTGCGGATTTTCCGCACGCGGCCTTCGCCGTCAAGCCGGTCCTGCCGGCTGCGGCTTTTGACGGCGAGCCTGGCGTGCGGCGTGCGGCGTGTGCCTGCACGGCAGGTGTTTTACTCTTTCTCCCTTACTACCATGCGATCCGTCGCATTCACATCACCGGCAAGAATCGCGGTGCTTCCGAGAGCGCCGCAAACGTCCAGCCCCGTCCCGTGGCTGACGAGTTTGTACTCGAAATCCAGCCGCGGCGACTATGGCGACGCCCGCTATCCGGGCAATTGCAGCGGCGAACTCATCAAGGATTTGTTGCGGTTCTTTCAGCCGACGCTTGTCTTTGACCCGATGACCGGCTCGGGTACGTGCCGCGACGTGTGCGATGAACTCGGCATTGATTGTTGTTCGGACGACTTGCGTTTCGGCTTCGACGCATGCGATCCGGCAACGACTCCCAATGCACTTCAATTCGATTTCATTTGGGCGCATCCGCCGTATTGGCGGCAAAAAGTCTATTCGGCCGATTCACGCGACCTGTCTCACTCCCCTACTCTTGAATCGTTCTTGGAGCGTTACGGTCAATTCATCCGCAACTGCGCCGGACTGCTCGCGCCCCGCGGCCGTTTTGCCATTTTGATGGGCAACTACAGCGACCGTGAGGTGGGCTACGTGGATTTGGTCTACGAGACGAAGCGGTTGGCGCGGGCATCGGGACTTCGGCAAAACACCACGGACATCATTCGGTTCTCGCACGGCGCGAGCAGCGGCAAGAAGATTTACAAGTCTTCGTTCATTCCCGGCCTGCACGACGTGTGCATGGTCTTCGAGAAGGAACGGTTCCCTTGTTCTTGAGGAGGTGTCTATGTCCGCGTTCAAAGTCACCATTCACCAGGCCGGCAGCGGCACGTGCTCGCTGTCCGGCAGGGAAGGCGACGGCCTCACCGTCACGTTCGACGATGGCACTGTCACCGAGCAGCACTTGAGCTGGAAAAGTTTCCGCCAGCTCGTCGCCTTGGCGACCGCCCGGAATTCGCCGAAGCCGACGCCGAAATTGCCGTCCGCTCAACCCGCTACGGCGGTTGCCGGCGGCAGTCCCGTTGTGAAGTGATCGCTTGATTCATGGAAGGCAAGTCGGCCACGGAGGGCTTCTGTCCGTTTGACCCCCCTCTTGATGTACACCGAAACCGCAGAAGGTGCAGCGATGCTTGAGCGAAAGAAACTCACTGTGAAAGAGGCGGGGAACGCTGTCGGCGTTTCCACCGCCATGATCTATCTCTGGTGCCAAGAACGCCGCTTGAAGCACTACCGCGTGGGGTCCGAGGGCCGACGAGGGAAAATCCTCATCGACCCCGCGGACCTTGAATCGCTTATGGAGCAGTGTCTGGTGGAGCTGCATCCTTTGCTGGGGGAATAGCCTTGGCGGCTGCTTCCTTCAAGTGCTCAACCTTGTGAGAGAGCCGGGCATAGAAGCGATGCAAAGTATTCGTGTTCGTGTGTCCCATCAAGGTCGCCACGGTCGCATCGGGGACGCCTTGCTCCAGTGCATCCGTCGCGAAGCTGCTCCGGTAGGTGTAGGCCACGACGCCCTTGAGTTCGGGATGCAACTTGCGCAGCTTCGTGAACCGGAGCCGCACTGCGTTTTTCGTCCAAGGACGCCCGCGGGTGTTCCGAAAAAGCGGACCATCGGTGTGCTGGGCGATGAGCCGCTTAGTCAATGCGAGCGCGTCGGGACAGAGGTAGATGATGCGGGGTTTGCCGGTTTTCTTCACCGTTTTGTGTTTGCGGAGAACCCAAATCCCCTGTTCAAGATCGACATCATCGCGCGTCACGCAGACGACTTCGCCGGGACGGCAACCGGTGAGCGAGAGAGCGGACACGTAATCCCGGAATTGCGCGTCCCTGATCGAAGCCAAGATGAGTTGCCGTTCTTCGGGAGTGAGCACGCGATCACGGACGACGGTCCGGGGCTTTCGGAGATGGTCGATGGGACTTCGGGAAATGTGTTCTTCTTCCACGGCCCAAGCAAAGGCTCGCTTGAGGGCGCCGATGGCACGGTTGGCACTCGTGTCATTGAAACCCCGCGCCGTCACCCAGGCCATGACGTGCTGCTTCTTCAGTTGCACGACGCGGAGCTTGCCGTACTTCGGTTCGAACGTGTCGAAGAAGCCCTTGTACCAATCGTGGGTCTTGGGCTCGTGTTCTTCCAGCGAATGCTTGAGGAACCCATCGAGGACGTGATGCACGAGGAGCCAGGATGGGTTCGACGGGCAGTCGTCGACCTTCCGAGTGGCGAGTTCCGCTATGGCCAGTTCTTCGGCCTTCTTGCGGAATTCGCGCGTGTTCGGACCTTTCACGAGGAGCAATTGCCGACGATGGCCGTTCTCCCTGATCGTGAGATACCAGCCGTTTTCCGATCCGCGATGCCAAACTTTCTTCATAGCAAACCCTCCGGTTAGAGAAACCACCGGTGGTCCCGCAAGGGTCTGCCAGACCTCGCCAAGGTGACGCTTGGCGGGGTCCTTTTTCATTTTGGTGCGGACATTTGGTGCGGCTGTTTTCCTAAGTCCAATGGGCGCTGAGGGTTTCGAACCCCCGACCCCCTGGGTGTAAACCAGGTGCTCTAGCCGCTGAGCTAAGCGCCCGAGCAATTCATTTGCCGTTTAGCGCTCGCGGCAAAAGGACGCTGCACTTATCCTCTTGCCGCGTGCGCTAACAAGCTGTTTCGAAACGGGGACAGGCCCCCGGGGCAAACGGGCCAGTCCCCGTTTCGAAACAGCTTCTAAACGTCAAGCCATCGTCTCTACATCGAGAACGAGCTGCCGCAGCCGCAGGTCGTCTTGGCGCTGGGATTGCTGATGCTGAAGCCGCGGCGGTTGAGGTCGTCGTGGAAATCGACGGTCACTTCGCTGAGGTACATTTGGCTGCGCTTGTCGACGACGATCGGCACGCCGAACTGCTCGCTGACGTCGTCGAGCTTGGCGTTCACTTGCGGATCGAGATCGAGCTTGTGCTGAAAGCCGCTGCAACCGCCGCCGACCACGCGCATGCGGAGGTAGATTTTCTCCGGTGCGTTGGCGGCTTGCTGCTGCTCGGTGATGATCCGTTTGACTTCACCGGCTGCTTTTTCGGTCAAGGTAATGGCCATGGTCAAAGCTCCTTTCGGATGGATGGAAACCAAAGATCGCCGCTTGCGGCTTAGCGAACGCGGCGAAACGACCGTTATTCTGTCATTTCGCTCCGAACGCTAAGCCGCAAGCAGAATTCCCTCTATTTCATTCTACGCCCGCGGCGGCCAGCGCCGCCGTGGGATTCAGGGTGCGCAAATGCCGCACGTGACGGACGACTTCGCTAATCGTGTAGTCAATTTCTTCAGCGGTGTTGAATCGGCCAATGCCGAAGCGGATGCTGCTGTGCGCCAGCTCGTCGGGGACGCCCAGCGAGCGCAGCACGTAGCTGGGCTCGACGCTGGCGGAGGTGCACGCGGAACCGGAACTGACCGCGACGTTCTTCAGCGCCATCAGCAGCGCCTCGCCGCGGACGCCGGCAAAGCTGACGTTCAGATTGCCCGGCAACCGTTCGGTCATATGGCCGTTCAGATGAATATCGTCCAGTTCGCGGCGGAATCCGTTCCACAAGCTCGCGCGCAGCTGTCGCGCACGGGCAGCATCGTCTGCCATTTCCTTTTGGGAAAGCGCACAGGCCGCGCCAAAGCCGACGATCAATGGCACAGGGAGCGTGCCGCTGCGCATGCCGCGTTCGTGACCGCCGCCGTCGAAGAGCGGCTCCAGGCGCACATGCGGTTGCCGGCGACGCACGTAGAGCGCGCCGACGCCCTTGGGGCCGTAGAGCTTGTGGGCGGATAGGCTGAGCAAATCGACTTGCAACGCCTCAACGTCCACGGGAATCTTGCCCACGGCCTGCGTCGCGTCGGTGTGCAACAAAACCTTGCGTTCTTTGCAGATGCGTCCAATCTCCGCGATCGGTTGCAGCGTGCCGATCTCGTTGTTGGCCAGCATCACACTAGCGAGGATCGTGCGGTCGGTGATCGCGTCGGATATCTGTTCGGGAGTCACGCGGCCGTAGCGATCCACCGGTAGAAACGTCACGTCGAACCCGTCGCGCTGCAGGCGGCGGCACGGGTCCAGCACCGCGCGATGTTCTGTTTGCACGGTGATGATGTGATTGCCCTGGCGGCGCAACATTTGAGCCGCGCCCTTGATCGCCAGGTTGTTGCTTTCCGTCGCGCCACTGGTGAAGATCACATCCTTCGCCTCGGCGCCAATCAGCCCGGCGATCCGCGTGCGGGCCTGATCGACCGCTTCTTCCGCTTTCCAGCCGAAGACATGGTTTCGGCTCGCGGCGTTGCCGTACTGTTCGGTGAAAAACGGCAGCATGGCCTCGACGACGCGCGGGTCGGTACGCGTCGTGGCGTGGTTGTCCAGGTAAATGGGCACGCGCAAAGTCATCATTGACACCGTGACACGCCGATTTCGAGCGGCGATCGCTGGCGAAAAATCTCGGCCAACTTCACGTTTTCGAGCACCGCACGAAGGCGGGCATGCACGTCTTCGATCGGCCCACGGATCGGGCAGGTCTCCGCCAGCGTGCAGCAATCCTCGGGCTTGGCTTGATTGCACTCGGCGAGGCGTACTTTCTCTTCTTCCAGCGAGTCAACGAGGTCGGCCAAGCTCAAATCGGGCGTTGTGGCCGCCATCAAATAGCCGCCCTTGACGCCGCGATGACTCGTCACAAACCGTTTCTGGCAAAGATCTTTGAGGATATTCGCCACGAACGGCCGGCTGATCTGGAAGTGTTGCGCAATTTCCCGGGCACAGGCGCCGGCCGCCTTGTGTTGCAAGTAGCACAGGATCAACAAGGCATAATCGATCTTCCGATTCAGCAGCGTCATTTGCGCATCACTTCCACGGCGTTCATAATAGGACAAAATCAGTGCTGATTCAAGTCGGATACCCAAGAGCACCGCCTTGAGCCTACAATATGGTAGCAGACTTTGACAACTTCACTCCTGGGAAAATGAGGCGCTTCGATGGAATATCTTGTGCCGGTGCTTGCGATCCTGGGCTTCATCGGCTTGTGGATTTTCGTGCTGCCCAGGCTCAAAGGCGGCGCCTGAGGGAGCGGTTCGTGCCAGTTGGGCACGTCGATCAAGGAAAAACAACCCGAAAGCTCTTCGCAGGAAGCGACGCATTAGCCTGGATTGCGCACAACTCCGGAGGGCGGGTTTTCCAACCCGCCTATCCTCGCAAAAGCCGTTAATCTGGGCGGGTTGAAAAACCCGCCCTCCGGCCGTGCGCAATCCAGGTTAGTCGGAAAGCCCATCGACTGCGGTCCGTGGGTCGGAGAACATTATGACGCCCGCCGACAAGGTGAAGGAATTCCCGGCCGGGCCCGGCGTGTATCTGATGAAGGACGAGCAGGGGCGCGTCCTTTACGTCGGCAAAGCGAAGAACCTGCGCAATCGGGCGGCACACTACTTCAGCAAAGCTGCGGCGGACGATCTGCGTACAGCCGACTTGGTCAAGCTGATCGCCGACATCGATTTCGTCGCCGCGGATACCGAGGTCGATGCGCTCTTGCTCGAAGCCCGGCTCGTCAAAGATATCCAACCGCGTTTCAACATCGATCTCAAAGACGACAAAACGTTTCCGTACCTGCAAATCCGCATCCGCGAAGAATTCCCGCGCGTCGAATTCACGCGCAAGCCGCGCCGCCGCGGTGTCAAGTTGTACGGCCCGTTCACGAGCGCCAAGAGTCTGCGTGCGGCGATCCAGGTGCTGCAGCGCATCTTCCAGTTCCGCACTTGCGGGCTCGACATCCGGTCCGACGAAGTGCGCTGGCGCTGGTTTCGGCCGTGCTTGCTCCACAGCATCCATCAATGCACGGCACCCTGCAACTTTCGCGTCAGCCGCGCGGAATACCGCAAGCAAATTCGCAGTCTGCGCTTGGTGCTCGAAGGCAAGAAGAAGAAGCTATTCGCCGAGATGGAAAAGGAAATGGCCGAGGCGAGCGCCGCCATGCTGTTCGAAAAAGCGGCCCGGCTGCGCGATGAAATCCAGGCGTTGCAAAAGCTCAGCCTGCGCGGCGACGTGGACAAAAACATGCAGCCGGAGGTCTTTCACATCGAGCCGAAGAAAGGCCTCGCCGGCTTGCGCAAGATTCTCGGCCTGCGCGAAACGCCGCGAACGATCGAAGGCGTGGACATCGCGCATTTGCACGGCGAGGAAACGGTGGCGTCGCTGGTGGCCTTCATCGACGGGCTGCCGTTCAAGCCGGGTTATCGCCGTTACCGGATCAAGTCGGTCGATCAGGTCGATGACTTCGCGTCGATCCGCGAGGTGATTTCGCGCCGGTTTCGGCATGCCCCAATCAAGCACGGCGCCGTTGAAACCGTGTTCCCAGACATTCTGCTCATCGACGGCGGCAAGGGGCAGCTCAACGCGGCGCTCGATGTGTTTCAGGTGCTCGGCAAAGAGCCGCCCTGTCTGATCTCGCTCGCCAAGCGCGAGGAAGAAATCTACCGCCCCGGCGACGTCGAGCCGATCCGCCTGAGCCGGCACGCCGCGGCGCTGCGGCTGTTACAGTATGTGCGTGACGAGGCGCATCGATTCGCGCAGCATTATCATCATGTGCTGCGGCGGAAGAAGCTGGAGGAATGATGGCGCCTTCGTACATTTACATACACCATCGGCGACCCGTTTAGCGCACGCAGGGCGCGATGAAGGATCATGTTCTCGCGGCTTTGGCGCGTGCGCTAAACGGGATTGCGATGAAAGGATGAGGGGTCTTTTGCGCATACTTCTGACCAACGACGACGGCGTCTACGCCCCCGGGTTGCGTGCCTTGCGCGCCGAACTCAAGAAGATCGGCGAAGTCATCGTCGTCGCCCCGGCAGGAGAGCAAAGCGCCGTCGGTCATTCGATCACGCTGCTCACGCCGCTCTTGATCCAGGAAGTGCTCGACGAGACCAATCAGCCGATGGGCTGGGCCGTCGAAGGCCGGCCCGCGGACTGTGTCAAGCTGGCGCTGCTCGAACTGCTCAAGGACCAGCCGCCCGATCTCATCGTCAGCGGCCTGAACGCCGGCTCCAACGCCGGCATCAATGTCTTGTACTCCGGCACCGTGGCGGCGGCCATCGAAGGCGCCTTCTTTCAACGCACCAGCATCGCTGTTTCGCTCGAATACACCAAGCCGCGGCCGCTCAACTTCCCGCTGGCCGCCGAATATGCCCGCAAAGTGATCGAGCAAATTGTGCGGCAACCGACGCCGACGGGATCGCTGTTCAACGTCAATATTCCGAGCCTCGAAAAAGGCCCGGTGAAGGGCGTTCGCACGGTGCCGCAGAACGTCGCTGCGTACAAGGAGACGTTCGATCGGCGCATCGATCCGCGTGGCCGGGTGTACTTCTGGAGCGGGCCGGACTTCGGCTGCCCCGAGCCGCATCCGGATAGCGATGTCAGCGCGCTCGACGACGGTTACATTACGGTCACGCCGCTACAATTCGATTTGACGCATGGGGCGATGCTGACGCGGATGAAGGAGTGGAAGTGGACACATTGAACGATCAACGCCCGATCGGCAGCGGAATCTCCTGATCGGTGTTGGCGACGGGGTTGAAGAATCGGACACGCTGCAGATTCCATGCGTCGCCTTCCTTGACGAAGGCCGCTCGGCACAACGCCAGAAAGGTGCCGCCGTCGCGGGCGGTGGCACGGCAGCGGAACCAGATTTCCGCTTTGTCGTCCGTGACGCTCTTCACATCGAAGTCCCAAAAATGCACGTCGTCAACTTTGTAATCCGCAGCCGCTTTCGTCACCGCCTTGGCAAGGTCATCACGGCTCAGATTCTGAAAGGCAAGATTCCTGGCCCAGTGCTTGGTCAGGTCGTCGGGTTTCCGGTCGAGTACCGCTCGCCTCATGGCCCACAGGTTTTCCTGGATCTGCTTGCGATCAGTGGGAACAACGAGCGTTAGCAGCCAGAAAAGTGTCCCAAGGACGATGACACACGCGATGAACACGAGTGTTCGCACCCGACGATTCAGCCACCACGCCACACCCAGGCCCAGGACGATCAGACCCAGCGCGACGTAAACGAAGTTAGCGTTGTCCACCAGCCAGGCGAGCATGGGTGCTATCCCTTCAGCGTCTTTCGCTTGCGGCTTAGCGAAATCGACGAATGGCCGCTTCGCCAAGCCGCAAGCGACAGACTACGCCCCAGCGATAGTACCCGGCGAATCGGCTTTGGTTTCTCGTTTGCGAAACCAGCCGGCGGGACGGAAGAAGACGAACGCGGTGGCCGCCAATCCCGCGGCCGCCGCCAAGGAGGTGCGCCGCACCGTGAGGTCCTGTGCGTAGAGTGCCATCAGCGGATGTTCGGGCGCTTCGCCGGCGAACCAGGGAATGACGACGACCGCGCCGACGAGCAGGATGGCCGATCCGAGCGTGAGGACGAAGCAGCAACCGGGAATCCAGACGTCGCGCAGGCGTTCGTTCATGAGGGTCCGTCCGAATTCCAAGTGGGGCAGACATTCTTGTCTGCCGGCGCTTCAGGCAGACAAGAATGTCTGCCCCACGAAATCCGAGCGCGAAACGGCAAGCCACACGCTACCGTCGTGCCGCCGGCCACAGTTCGGCGCCGTAGCGGGCGCCTTCGCCGAGGTCTTCTTCGATCCGCAGCAGTTGGTTGTATTTAGCCACGCGATCCGTTCGGCTGGTCGAGCCAGTCTTGATTTGGCCGCAGTTGGTGGCGACGGCGATGTCGGCGATGGTCACATCCTCGGTTTCGCCGCTGCGATGGCTGGTGATGCTCGTGAAGCCGTTGCGTTTGGCCAATTCGATGGCGTCGAGCGTTTCCGTCAACGTGCCGATCTGGTTGACCTTAATCAGAATGCTGTTGGCGGCCTTCTGGTCGATGCCTTGTTGCAGGCGTTTGACGTTGGTGACGAACAGATCATCGCCGACGAGTTGAACCGTGGCGCCCAGCTCGCGCGTCAGCTTCACCCAGCCGTCCCAGTCGTCCTCGGCCAGGCCGTCCTCGAGGGAGCGGATCGGCCATTTTTTGCAGTAGCCCTTCCACAAGTCGATCATCTCGTCGCTGCTGATGATCTTGTCTGGTGCGCTTTTGAAGAAGCAGTAGCCTTTCTTGCCTTTGTGCTTGGCTTCCTCGAACAGCTCGGTCGTGGCGGGATCGAGGGCGAAACCGATTTGCTCGCCAAGCTTGTAACCCGCCTTTTCGACAGCGGCGGCAATGACTTCGAAGGCTTCGTCGGTGCTCTTGAGATTGGGAGCGAAGCCGCCTTCGTCGCCGACCGAAGTGTTGTAGTGCTTGTCGTGCAGCACCTTCTTGAGATTGTGAAAAATCTCGGCGCCCATGCGCAGGCCCTCGCGGAACGAGGCGGCGCCGAGCGGCATGATCATGAATTCCTGGAAATCGACGTTGTTGTCGGCGTGTTTGCCGCCGTTGAGGATGTTCATTTGCGGCACAGGCAAGACCTTTGCGTTGGCGCCGCCGAGGTAGCGATAAAGCGGCAGGCCGACCGACGCCGATGCCGCATGAGCCACCGCCAGCGACACGCCGAGCGTCGCATTGGCGCCGAGCTTGGCTTTGTTCGGCGTACCGTCGAGTTCGATGAGCATCTGATCGATGCCGGTCTGGTCGAGGGCGTCGTAGCCGAGCAGGCGCGGGGCGATAGTCTCGTTGACGTTTTGCGCCGCCTGGAGCACGCCCTTGCCGAGGTAGCGTTTCTTATCGCCGTCGCGCAACTCGACCGCTTCATAGGCCCCGGTGCTGGCCCCCGATGGCACCGCGGCCCGGCCGGTGGCGCCGTCTTCAAGGATGATTTCGACTTCGAGCGTCGGATTGCCGCGGCTATCGAGAATCTCGCGCGCATGAATGCTTTGCAGGTCCATGGCAGCATCTCTGGAGAACGTGGAGCGAACGAGCGTTAAACTTGGTATAGGTTTTCCAGGTTACAGGTTCCAGAGATGACCAAGGCTTGCCGTTTAGAAGCTTTTTCACAACAGGCGTGAAGAAACCCGGTTTCTTGGAGAAACCGGGTTTCTTCGGGTTGCGAAACAGCCTCTTAGCGCGCCCAGAGAAGCGCCGTTGACTGTATTCAATTTCGCAGCCAAAAACACTCCGAGCGAGCCGCGGGCGTCCGGGGGAACGCCTGGGCTCGCTCGTGAGGGGAAAAACGGGGCTCCGGCGGCGTCAACGCAGTGGACCGCTGGGGCAGGGCCGAAACGCAAGGGAGAACGACTTCGGCGTCCAACGGTACGGGGTCGCAAGCAAGGACCGGAGCCCCGCGAGTGGGGCGGGGTTGCCGTCGAAACCTTGGTGCTATGAGCTTCTTATCGGAAGGGTGTCATGGGCACTTGAAAGTCGGTACGGTTGACCGATGTGAATCAGAAGGCGGTCGATGGTCATTTCGCGCTGGGCGGCAAAGTCGGGCCGCTGAGTATTCACTGGGCGCGCTAAACGGCAAGCCAAATCCTATTCGTGGTGGCTAAACACCGCGTTTGCGGCGCTTCAACGGTTTGGCGCCATTCATCAGGCCCCTGAGCGTCGCCAGGTTCATCACGTCCATGTCCTCGTCGTTCGGCCCTTCTTTAGGTGTTTCCAGCACCATGGGGTGGTCACGAAAGCGCGGATCGTTCAACAGCAAGCGAAACGGCTCAAGTCCCAGGAATCCTTGGCCGATGTGGTCGTGTCGATCGACCCGGCTGCCAAGCGGTTTCTTGCTGTCGTTGAGGTGAAACGCCCGCAGTTTTTCCAGGCCGATAATGCGGTCGAATTCCGCAAAGGTTGCGTTGTAATTGACGGCGGGCGACAACGGATAGCCGGCGGCGAAGACGTGGCAGGTATCCAGGCAAACGCCGAGCCGTTCGGGGGCTTTGACCAAATCCAGAATGCCGGCCAATTCTTCGAAACGATGCCCCAGGCTGCGGCCTTGCCCCGCGGTCGTTTCGAGCAACACCATAACTTTCGCCTTACGACAGCGGCGATTCGTTTCATCGAGGGCTTTGGCGATGCGGCGCAATCCAGCGGATGCGTCGCCATCGGTCGGCGTGCCCGGATGCATCACGAGATAGGCCAGGCCCAGCGCCTCGGCACGCTCAACTTCGATGACGAACGCCTCGACCGAGCGGCGATAGAGCGTCTCGTCCGGCGACGCAAGGTTGATCAAGTACGAATCATGCGCGATCGGCAAGCGCAATTGGAACTCGGCCAGCTTGTCGCGAAACAGCTGCGATTCGGCGGCCCCGATCGGCTTGCCCGCCCATTGGTTGTTGTTTTTCGAGAAGAGCTGGACGGTGTCGCAGCCATGGTCGTGAGCGGCGATCAGCGCGTTGTGATAGCCGCCCGCAATGGACATGTGCGCGCCGAAAAGGGGCATCAGAACCTCGCGTAAGTCCGTGGGCTTATGATACAGCGCGTTGACGGCATCCGGCTCGCCCTCTAGAGTTCCTCCAGCGAACTCACGGCCCGGAAAGGAAGTTCGATGGACGACATTCTGCTCACGCTTCGGCAATTGCTCGGCAATCTCGGCACACTGGCCTATGAGCTGACGGCGCTCGGCTGGCACTACATTCTGTTGATCGTCTGGGTGGCTTGGTGGCTGTGGGGGGTGAATTGGAAGAAGGCGTGGGCGTTCCTGGGCCAAGGTGCGTGGGCGCCGCTGGTCCTGCTTATGATCGTGGTCGCTTTGATCTGGTCGCGGGTCGCTCCCGGCAGCTGCAACTGCCTCGGCTTCATGACCGTCCCCAATTTCTGGTGGCAACTTGGCTACGTCGGCATGCTGGTCGCTGTCATGTTCTTCTGCGGGTGGCTGCAAGCGCTGATGCACTGGGCGCCCGCCGACGTCAATCTCGATCCGCCGGCCCACGCGCATGGCGACGATCATGGGCATTGACCCCCAAGGCTCGCGTTGCTCGCCCTGGGGCTTGGCTGCTGACTTTTGATTTCTGGAGGCTTGTCATGTGGAAGCGCCAATGCGAAACGAACGCTGAGCCGCTGCCGATCCCAAGTCGGATCGCCTCCAACGAAGAGTTCATTCCGCCGCCGCAGACGCCGGAGCAGAAACAATACGAGGCACGCTTGAAGGCGATCAGCGCCGCAGCCGCCAAGGCACAGGGGCTCGACCGCCGCGCTTTCCTGCGCACCGGCAGCGGCATGGCGGCGGCGCTGGTCGCGCTCAATGAAGTGTTCGGCAATTGTTACGATGTTTCGGCCGACGAGGTCCAGGATCAGGCCGCCTTTGCCGAGCGCTGGCCCAAGAACCAATTTATCTTCGATGTGCAGACGCACCACGTCGATGTGAGCCGCAAGTGGTACGAAGAAACCGACGAAGGCCGGCGGACCGCGAACTTTCTGCGTTTGTTCCGGCCGCGCGCCGCTGATGTACGCCAGAGCATGGAACAGCTCAATCGCATCCATTACGTCAAGGAGATCTTCGGCGACAGCGACACGGTGATGGCGATCATCAGCGGCGTGCCGACGCGCGAATGGAACCGCAACCCGCTGCCTCCCGATCAGATGGCCGCCACGCGCGATTACGTCAACGGATTGGCCGGCTCGCCGCGAGTGCTGGCGCATGGGCTGCTCCGCCCCAATCTCGGCAAGGGCGAATTGGACGAGATGGAACGCCAGGTGCGCAAACTGCGCATCAGCGCCTGGAAGATGTACACCGGCGCGGAACTCGGCGAGCGGGCCTGGTTCCTCGACGACGAAAAAGTCGCCTATCCATTCTGGGAGCGGACGCGTAAGCTCGGCGTCCGTAACCTGTGCGTTCACAAGGGCCTGCCGCTGGGCGCATTCAATGAAAAAGCCTGTACGCCGCTTGACCTGGAAAAGGCGGCGCGTGACTGGCCGGACCTGAACTTCATCGTCTACCATTCCGGCTACCGCGGCACCGGGTTTACCGCGCTCGGCACCGGCGAGCGCGTGCGCGATCCACAGAAGAACGATCCGCAGGAGATTCCCTGGATCAGCGACATCTTCCGCATCCTGCGCCGCAACCCGAAGATTCGCAACATCTACTTCGAGCTGGGCAGCACCTTCCAACAGCTCTCGATGAGCAACCCGACGCGCTGCCTGCACATGCTCGGCCAGATGATCCAAGTCGCCGGGGCCGATCACATCCTCTGGGGCACCGATTGCATCTGGGGCGGTAGTCCGCAAAGTCAGATTGAACGCATGCGCCGGCTGCGCATGACCGACGAGCTGGCGGAGAAGTTCAAGTACCCGCAATTAACGGATGAGGTGAAAAACCAAATTCTCGGGCTGAACGCCGCGCGTTTGCTCAACGTCGACGTGAAGGCCCAGCGCAACGCGATCAAGACCGACAAGCTAACAATGATCCGCGAGGAGTATCGCCAGAATCCGTTGCCAAGCAACACGCAATACGGCTGGATATGGTCCGGCCGCGGCAGACCGACGACCCCCGTGGGAAATGCGTAGGATTTGGCTTGCGTTTAGCGCGCCCTGCAAAAGGACAGCGTCGCTGTCCTTTTGCAGGGCGATCAGCGCAGCGCGAACATATCCTTCAAAAATCTCTGACTTTCTTCCCACGTATCCGCCGCCCTGCTGAAGTCGACGGGCAATGGCCGTGCCGTGCGCGCCTGCTGCATCACCGCCGGCAAGTCCACTTTGACCTGCGGATTGAGCGGAATCTGCCGGCTCTCGCCTTGGGCCAGCTTCGCTTCGACCTCGGGGCTGAGCAAGTAGTCGATCAGCTTCTTGGCGCCGTCCGGATTCGGGCAGTTCTTGATCATGGCGACCGTGTTGGGAATGAACAGCGTTCCGAGGCCGCTTTCCGGAGTCGCGTCACGATCGGGAAAGACCATGATGACGGGACGCTTTTGATCGATCTCCGCGAGAGCATCGTCGGTATCGGTCAGACCGACATCGAACCGTCCGGCGCCCACGTCCACCGCAACCTGCTTGTTGCCGGCGACGATTTGCACGTCATTCGCTTTGAGCTTCTCGAAGAAAGCGCGTGCCTTGGCGTCGCCCCAGGCCTGGAACAAACAAGCGGCATGCGTCGCCGTCGTGCCGAACAGCGGCTTGGCCATGGCAACGCGCCCCTTCAAGGCGGGGTCCGTCAGGTCAGTCAGGCTCGCCGGCAGAGCGATCCAGGCGCGTTCGGTGTTGACGATCAGCACCCGGGCACGTGCGGCAAATGCAGTCCAGGTGTGATCGGCGGCTTTGAATTGATTGGGGTAGGGCAGGGCGGCGGGACTTTCGTACGGTGCGTAGATGCCCTGGCGCTGCAAACGAATTGTCGCCAGGATTTCGTTGTTCCAATGCACATCGCAGCGCGGCCGGCCGGCTTCACGGATCAGATCTTCGTACAGTCCGACGGATTTGTTCGCTTCGGTGTCGTAGCGTTTGACGACCTCCAGGCCAGTGCGCTTCGTGAAGTCTTGAAGAATGTCCTCGGCGAACTCGCGATCGAGGGCGCAGTAGACGACGACGCGCGGCGCAGACCGGTTGCAGCCGGTATTGATGCCCAGCCCGGCGAAAAGCAGCGAGCAGGCAGCGACGACTTGGACGAGTCTAGTTGGCATTCGGGGCGCCGGCCGATTCGCCGGGATGCAGATGGGCCCTGGTCGGGAAATACTTGACCATCTTCACTTCGTTGCCTTTGTCGTTGTACGCCAATTCATCGACCAGCCCCTTCGACATAAGGATGCCGAAACCGCCTTCGCGCAGCCCCAGCGTTTCGCGGACCATCATGTGCCCGATCGGGTCTTCGGGCTGGGCGGCGTGCGGCAGCTGGGTGGGATTGAAGCCGGGGCCGGTGTCCTTGATCGTGATCGTGATCTTTTGCGGATCGATGCAGTAATCGACGGTGACCACGCGATGACTCTGCTTCTGATGGCCCCACTCAATGGCGTTTGTGCCCAACTCGCGCACGGCCGTGGTGAGCTGCTTCACCTGCTGCTGGTTGAGGCCGCTGAACAAGAACAGCGAGCCGAGCAGATGGTTCAGCTCTTCGAGGTAATGCGTATCGGAAAGGAGCTTGAATTGGATTTCGCCTTCGGTGCCGTTGCGTTTGAGGTCCTCCAGCCGGTCGATGGCGTCTTGAATGGCCTTGTGCAGCTCGTCGGCGCTAAACGGCTTGGTGACGTAGCGGTTGGCGCCGACTTGCAACCCCTTGATCTTTTCCTCCTGGCCCGAGAGGGCGGTGACCATGATGACCGGGACGAGGTTGGTGTCGCGGTCGAGCTTGAGCGTCTCGCAAATCGTGAAGCCGTCCGCGTCGGGCAGCATGAGGTCGAGCAAAATGACCGTCGGCTGATGTTGACGGACCCAAGTGATGACCGCCTTGCCTTCGTGCATGACGGTTGGCTCAAACCCCCAGCGGCGCAGATGCTCGCCCAGAAGCAGGCCAAGTTCTTTTTCATCCTCGACAACGAGCGCTTTGCGAATCATGGCGGTATCCTCCGACGCGGGCCTAGAGGCGGATGATTCCGATATTGTTTCATGCGCGAGGCCGATGGTCAAGAGGGCGGTTTCTGTTTGGAGTGCGGCGGCATGACGCCGCTTTGGATCGGCGATAGGGCTCAAATCCAAAGCGGCGTCATGCCGCCGCACTCCATAAGGCGGTTGACCCTTGCCCGGCAGGGGTTATAATCGTGGCAGCCGTCGCAAATGCCGCCCGGCGTGCGTCGAATAACGGGTTAACTGCTCAACGGGGAGCGGGACCAACGCCACCGACCGCGCGGACCACCAGCACAAAGGAGCCTTGCCGTGACTCTCGACGAAGTAAAGAAACGATTTGTGGATGAAGTAAAATTGCGGGCCTATGACGACAAGTACATCGACAAGAAGGAGGAGAAGGAGATCCTACAGATCGCCTTGCAAGCGGGCATCAGCTTCGAATCGGCCCGCTCCGGCCTCGTCCAGGTGTGCGAGGCCCAGGATTACGTGCTCGAAAGCAAGGTGATGGACAAGCTCAAGGACATCCTGGACACCTCGGCCAGCAACGACGGCTCGATCGACGAGAAGGAATTCAACGACGCCGTGCTCAATTGTAAGAAATGGACCAAGGGCAAGAAGAACGACGTGCAATGCAAGAAAATGATCTGCGAGATCATTGACGAGGCGTCGTTCAAGACCTCCAAGGGCTGGTTCTCCAGCTGGTACGCCAACGTCAAACGCGAAATCGGGGCGTGATGGAATGCCGCTTGCGGCTTAGAAGCTGTTTCAAAACAGGGACTGGCCCGTTTGCCTTGGGGGGCCTGTCCCCGTTTTGAAATAGCTTCTTAGCGCAACCGTCGGGCGCACGAATCCCATCACGCCCGACGGTTGGGCTAAGCCGCAAGCGGCGCTGTACCGTTGCCGCGCGCATTTCGTTCTTCTACATTGAAGGTTTACCATCAACTGTCCCACGCGAAAGTTTGTGAGGTTGCTGAATGGTCCGCAAGAAGCTTGGACGGGGCCGTAAGAATCGTTGCCGCTTTTGCACCAAGGAAGGGTGCCCACGGCCGGCGTTCGTCGATTACAAGGACGTGCAAGGCCTCAAGAAGATGTGCACCAGCCAGGGCAAGATGTTCAGCCGCAAGCGCTCCGGCAATTGCGCCGCTTTCCAGCGCGCCGTCAAGGACGCGATCAAGCGGGCCCGCTTCATGGCGCTGATGCCGTATGTTGGAGAATAACGACTTCCTTGACTACGATTAGCGCGTGCGGGAATGGGACGCTGACATTGAGGATTTTCAGCGAGCGCTAAACGGCAAGCACATTCATTCCTGCTTCTTGCCGCGGGCTTCCTGCATCGTCTTGTCCACTTTTTTCAGAATCGCGCCGACGTCATTTTCGGTCAGCTTGCCTTCTTCAAAAGCCCAGTTCGCGATCACCTTTACTTTGGAAAAGAAGATCACCGTCAATTCCGCCTTGGGATTGATGTTGTAGGCTTTGGGACCAGCGGTTGGATACGCGGCAACGACCACATTCTTCAGCGGCTCGGCGCGCTTGGTCAACCGGGCGACCAACGCTAGTCGTTTGGTCGCTTCCTCAAGCAATGTTTCGGTGCCGGTGGCATCTCGCTCGGCGGCGTCGGCAGTCACCGAACTGCGGGCATCGGGACTGAGGAACACCGCGAAGCCGCCCAGCGCATCGCTTTCGTGCTTTTGCACCAGCTTGTCGAGGTTTGCCAAAAACTCAGTGAATGCCTTTTCAGTCTTGTCCGACCGCTCGCGCGCAAACACCAGCACCGCCGGGTTAAGGGCGTTCTGGCAAATCAGGCAATGTTGGCGGCCTTCCGCGACTTTGCCGTTGATAACTAGGGCATCGAACGAACCGGGCAGAACGGCGCCGGCTGGCGGACCGGACTTCAGCGCGTCCTGTGCAACAGCGGCGCCGAGGCCCAAGACGAGAACGCACATCGAGCATGACCAACGTCGCATAGGGCACCTCTTGGGAGCTTCTCCTCCACCATGCCAGGAAATGTGGGCGGCGTCAATGGTTCGCGTACTGATTGGTTCCGTGAACTTGCGACAACCGTAAGGAATGAACGATTGGGGTGGATTTCGCTTGCGGCTTAGCGATACCTACGGGACACGGTTTCGCTAAGCCGCAAGCGGCGGTAGGTCACACTCCCTGTTTCACCTGAATCTGAATGTCCATCCGCTTGCCGTCGCGCAGGACCTCGGCCCGCACGCGCGTTCCGGGTTGCAGCCGGCTGGCGGCGAAGAAGCAATCTTCGACGCTGTCGGTCCAACGGCCGTCCAGGGTCAGCAGGCGATCGCCGGCTTTGAGGCCGCCCGCAGCCGCGGCGCCGCCCTTAAACACTTCGGCAATAACCACGCCGGGTTCTTCATCGTCCGTCTTCTTTTCCGCACGTAATCCGAGCAGACCCGCGGGCGCCAGAATGCGAGCCTTTTCTTTATCGGCCTTCGACGCCAGCATGATGCTCATGATGTGCTTCATCATGTCCTTCGGCTCGTAATTCACCGGCACAAAAGTCATCGTCCTGGTTTGATAGTCGATCGTGGTGCGGTTTTTGGCGAACACGTTGAAGCCGACGATGCCTTCGATCGGCCCAACCACGCTGGCGAGGGCGCCGATCGTTGGATGATCCATGACCATCGTGTCCACATTGGCGACCTTCAATTCGCCCATTTCCAGGTCCTTGATCTTGAACGGTTTTTGCTGCGCACCGAACAAGGCGAATGGCGACGCTTTGTAGTTCGCCGGGAACACGCCCGCTTCCTTGGCGACTTTGTTGCTGAGCAGCGTCACCGGCGCGCCGGTGTCGAAGATCAGGCGAAACGGGCCTTTGCCGTTGATCTTGACCTGCACGGCCATGTGTTGAGATTTCAGCATCTCGAACGGCACCGCGGCCGGCTTGACGTCTTTTTCATCGGCGCGCAGCATCGCCGTGGACATTGCGGCAACAATCACCAAGACAAACAATCGCTTCATGATCAGTTCCCATCCCGTCGGCGCACGCTGCATGCTGCCGTGACCCGAAAAGGGGACAGGACCTTTTGCATTCAGAGGTCCTGTCCCCTTTTCGGGTCGCTTACAACCCGTTCCCCGCCGTGATCTTCAATTCGCGCTGCTCAGCGCCGCGCTGGATCTGCAAGCGCAACTCTTTGCCCGGCAGCGTGCGCGCCGTGGTACGGCGGACATCGGCGATCGATTCGATCTTCACGCCGTCGATTTCTTGAATGCAATCGCCTTTCTGCAACCCCGCGGCGGCCGCAGGGCTTTTGGCCAGGATCGCGGCGACCATCACTGACTTGTCCTTTTCCTCAATCTCGAAGCCCAAAAACCCGCGCGGCACTGGCAGCGGCGCCGGCTTCATGCCCGACAAGAAGGTCAGCATCTTCATGAGCCCTGCAATCATCTCCAATCCGCCCGTGCCGCCCTTGACGCCAATCGGTTGCGGCGGCGGCGGATCGAAGTTCAGCGGCTTCCACTTGAGCTGATCGCGCGTGAAATCGAATTCCATCTTGTACTTGGCAATGACGCTGTAACCCAGGAGTCCATGCAGTTCGACGCCGGCCAGGCCCATACCGTTCATGCCTTCGAGTTGGAACGGCGTTTCGATGCGGGCCTTGACTTTCGTCTGCGTCAGGCCGCCTTCCATCTCCAGCTTGTCGAGCGTCGCCCAGCCTTTCTCCGGTTCCAGCCCGATCTTCTTGGCGATCGGCGTCGCCACGATCAGCACCGGGCAGCCGGTATCGACGATGAAGTTGAACGGGCCTTTGCCATTGATCTTGACGCGCACCAGCACGTGCTGTGTGTCGGTGAGGCGGTAGGGGACTGCCGCAGCTTTGGCGTCCTTTTTGTCTTTGGCGGGTTCGTCGGCCCAGACGAGCGCGGGGAAGAGCAGGGCGGCGAAAAGGAAGATCGAGCGAGCATTCATGGTGAGGTCCGAAGGGGTCGTAGTGTAGGCGGCTCGTCTGCACGGATTAACGCAAAGTCGCAAAACTCATCTTACTTGAAAAGAAACGTGCAGGCGAGCCGCCTACACTACGGTGCGGCGGCTCGCCTGCTCATTCTCCGAAAACCACCCGCGGGATTCGCTGCGCTCATCCCGCGGCGTGAGGTTTCAAGTCTGTTGTCACTTGGTTTTGGCCGCTTCCTTATTCGGCGGGAACGGCAACACCGGCAATCCGCGCCGGCCCAGGATCGGCTGCGCCGTCGTGCCGCCCAGGAACACAAAGCACATCTCATTGGTCGTTTGCTCGCCGAACGTGATCATCTTCGGCGGGCTGAACGGGTTCAGCGGATTCTTGGCGCTGTTGTCGTAGACGGCATCGACGTGGAATTTCGTCCCGGCCTTGACGTGGATCGGCTCCTTGAGCATGTACGTTTCTTGCCAGTTGTAATCCCAGGCGCTAATGTCGATCAGGGTTTGGGTCGGACCGTCGGGCGGCGTCATCGTCAGGCCGATCTGCTTGCCGATCATGTGCATGTGCGGCATGACGAAGAACATGGTGAAGTCGTCCCTTGCCCAAGCATCGCCCTGGACCTGGTAGCGTTCGTTGCCTGCCGGGATCCAGACAAATCGTCCGGCGACCACGCCGCCGTAGAACGGCTTGTCGACTTTCTTCTTGGAAAGGTACAAGCCGACCTGCGTGCGGTCGCGTTCCGCCCGGCCGTCGCGGTGGTAGTGGACTTGCATGACGACATCCGCGTTCTTGGGCAGATACATGCCGGAGCCTTCGGGCAGATGCCGTGGTACGGCGCCCGGCGCCCAACCGGTGAGACCGGCGCCTTGCGGAATGAAGCCGAAGCCCATTTGCGTCGGATAGCCCGCGCCGCGATCGAGCGATTTCTTGTCCGGATGCGAATCGACGTCTTGCGCCGAAACGGCCGCTTCTTTTTCACGCGCTTTCTTCTCAAGCTTGCGGCCCTGGCCCGCCGTGTCGATCGCCAGCAGCACGTGATGGACGATGCGCTTGTTTTCGGGCCGAATCTCCACGGCGGACACGTAGCAATCCTCGGGCAGATTCGTCGGCAACACGAAGCAGCGGAAGACATCGCGGCCATCGGGGCCAAGCGTGTAGTCGCCGCTGGGCGTGAGGATCACGTCAGGCCTACCGAGCTGCCAGCCTTCGGGAAACTTTCGGGCGGGCGGCGCATCCTTTGGGTTGCCTGCCGCGGCGCCGCCGTCCACCCACGCCGCCAGGGTGGCGATGTCCTTGTTCGACATGCGCCGCTCGTTGTGGAACGGCACACCTTTGGACGGTTTCCACGGCGGCATCGTCCGATTCTGCGTATACGACTTGATGTCGTCGGCCCAATTCACGGCTTGTTTGTAGGTCATGAGCGAGAACGGCGCGACCTCGCCCGGCCGATGGCACGTTTGGCAGTCGTTTTGCAAGATCGGCAGCACGTCGCGGTAATACGTGACGGCGCCGTCCTGAACCACCCCCCCTTGCCCCCCCTTCAGAAGGGGGGGCCGGGAGGGGTCGCGCTGAATCGCGCAGCCGATCGCTTGCGTCGCCGGTTCGGCGACCGGCCGGCCCGACAGCATCTCGCCCAGCACTTGCTTGAGGTTGTGTGTCTTCGTTTGTGTGTGCTTCTTGAGCCGTTCGGAATAGCTGTCGTCGATGCGGCCGCGATAGCGCAGCACGTAGTTGCCGTCGAGGACGAACGCCTCGGGCGTAAAGTCGGCCTGCAGTGCGCCCGCGGCGGCCAGCTTTTCGTCCTTGTAGACAGGAAAATTGAGGCTGAAGTCCTTGGCATGCTTGGCGACCTGGGCACGAGTGTCGTCTTCGCTTACGGTCAGTCCGAGGAACGACACGCCGTGCTTGCCGTACTCTTTGGTCATATCGGCAAGGAGTGCGCAGTAGCTGTTGGACACCGGGCATTCGAACGACAGAAAGACGATGACGATCGCCTTCTTGTCCTTCAAGTCGAATAGATTCGTTGACTTGCCCTGTACGTCCCGAAACGTCAGATTCGGGATCTTGGCGCCGAGCTTGGCCTTGGACGGGCCTTTGTCCTCTGCAAGGGCAGCGCTGGCGCCGAGCGCCGCCAGAAAGCCGGCCAGAACGCAACATACCAGTGAACGCATGATGGTTCCTCTCATGGGCTACTCTCCTCAATTGTTTCCGTGACCCCACGGATAATACTGGTCTTCGCCAAGGCGGGTTTCACCTTCATTTTCTTTTCATGGATCGGCCCGCTTGCCGTTTAGAAGCTGTTTCGAAACGGGGACAGGCCCCCCCAAGGCAAACGGGCCAGTCCCCGTTTCGAAACAGCTTCTTTGCGCTCGCGCCAAAACGACCTGTGCATCGACCATTTTTCGTGGGCGCCGACGGCAAGCCGATTTCGTTGTCATCGTAGCACAAGAATCAGGATCAGCAGCACTAAAACCAACGACCAGATTCCGATCACGCCGGTCACCAGCAGCCGGTCGCGCGTGTCACGCGGCGAGATGGTGTCGGAACGGTCTGCAGGGAAAGAGGTAAACGCCCAAGTTTCGCTCGCGCCTTCCGGCGCCACGGGTCCGGTTTGCAGGGCGTTGATGGCCGCCTGAAACGCCGTGTCGCCGCTTTGATCGAGCGGTTTGTCCGCCTGCGCGCCGGCCCACGGCAGCAATTGCGCGCGCACCGCCGCCATGCTCGCCGGTCGCTGTTCGGGTTGCTTGGCCATGAGCTGATGCACCAGGTCGGCGAATCCCTCCGGCACCGTCGGATTCAACTTTTGAATCGGCTCCGGCTCCTGATGGCGGTGGGCCTGAATCTTCTCCTTGGAAGTGCCCGTGGGAAACGGCGGCCGACCGGTCAGCGCGAAGTACAGCGAACAGCCCAGCGCGTAAATGTCGGCGCGCGGCCCGACCTTGGCGGCGTCGCGCGATTGTTCCGGCGCGATGTAGTCAAAGGTGCCGACCACGTGCCCCTTGCCGCCCAGCACTTGGGCGTCATCCACCACCTCGCCTTCGATGATCGCCAGGCCGAGATCGAGAACCTTGGCGTGATCGTTCGGCGTAACCATGATGTTGGCAGGCTTCATGTCGCGATGGATCAGTCCCTGCGAGTGCGCATATTCCAGGGCGGCGGCCACTTCGGAAAACAAATGCGCCGCCCTGGGCGCCGACAGCACGCCCTCCGTGGTCACCAGCCGGTACAGGGTCTGCCCTGGAATGTACTCCATCACGAGGTAATCGACGCCGCGCTCGCAGCCGATGTCTTGGGCGATCACCAGATGCGGGTGCAAGAGATTCTTGGAAATCTCCATCTCACGGACGAAACGGACCAGGTGGCGATCGCCCTCGCGCTTTTTGTTCGGCGACAATACTTTGACGGCGACGTGCTGCTGGCTGCGCGTGTCGAGTCCGAGATAAACCATGCCCATGCCGCCCTTGCCGATCGGCGTGAGGATGCGATAGCGGCCGAGCTGCAGGCCGACCGAAGCGCCTTGCAGCAGCTTGGCGCCCTGGAATTGCGTGAGCAGGCCGCACTGCACGAGATGATCGGCGATGGCCGGCGCGTCCTGCTGCCGGGCGACGGGGACGCCTTCAAGAGCTGTTTGCAGGTCCGCCTTGCTCAGCAGTCCGCTGCGCAACACGGTCTTCAGAAATTCATCCGCCGCCGTCGCCATGCAGTCTTTTTTCGGGAAGAGGCGGCGATTGTCAATTCCTTCTCCCCTCTTCCCCCTTGGGAAGAGGGGTTGGGGGTGAGGGGCGGTCCCTCGGTGAGACAGGAAATTGAAATTGCCAATTGCAAATTGATATTTGCAATTGGGAAGTCACCCACCTATCGTAACCCTGTTTCCAACACCAACCGGGGAGCACGCATGTACGAGAATCTCTTCAAAGTGTCCGGCAAAGTCGCGCTGGTCACCGGCGGCAGCAAGGGCTTGGGTAAAGCGATGGCGCGCGGCTTGGCGGAGGCGGGGGCCGACATCGTCATCTCCAGCCGGCACGAAGAGGAGCTAAAGCCGGCGCTCGACGAAATCCTCAAGGGCACCGGCCGGCGCGGCATCTACTTGGTCGCCGACATGGCGAAGCGCGACGACGTGCGCCGCCTCGCCCAGGCCGCCCTGGAAAAAATGGGCCGGATCGACATCCTCATCAACAACGCCGGCACCAACACGCCGCAACCGATCGATGAGATCAAAGACGCCGATTGGGACCGCGTGCTGGAAATCAATCTCAATTCGATCATGGTGCTGACGCGTGCCTTGGTGCCGCAGATGAAGGCGCGCAAATGGGGCCGGATCATTCACATCTCGTCGATCATGGGCTTCGTGTCGAAGGGAGGCCGCAACTCTTATTCGGTGACCAAGTCGGCACTGATCGGCTTCGCCCGTGCAAGCGCCATCGACCTGGGCCCATTCGGCATTACGGTGAATTGCCTCGCGCCGGGCCCGTTCCTGACCGATTTACCAGGTCGGCTCCTGTCCCAGGCCGAAAAGGATGCCTTCGCAAAAATGACCGTGCTGGACCGCTGGGGTGAACCGGCGGAATTGGTCGGCCCGGCGCTCATGCTCGCCAGCAACGCCGGCAGCTACGTCACCGGCGAAACCATCGTTGTGGATGGCGGATTCATCGCGCAGTGATTGAGCGCCGCTTGCGGCTTAGCGCAACGAACAAAACGACAGGATCGTTGTCCGTTCGTTGGTTGCGCTAAGCCGCAAGCGGACCAATCAGTTTCATTCAATCGCATACGGCATGAACAGCGTCGGCCGTGTCGTGGTCCAGGGATAGGGTTGGCCGTCGCGCAAATAGAAGGACCCGACGGGATGGTACATGACGCGCGGCAAAAATCGCCCACGGCTGTCGACGCCGTAGTTTTGCCAAACGTCGCGCGTGCCCGCTTGCGGCCAAGCGGGCGTCACGACCATGGTGTCGGGGGCCGTCGTTTTCGGCGCCGGCAGCGGCTCGACTTTTTGATTTTTTTGCTTGGGCTCGTCCGCAATCAGCGGCGCGGAACAACCGAGAATGATCAGCAGGGCAGAGCAGGGCAGGCACAACCGCATGAATGATCTCCGGGGTTAGCGGGAGCTACCATCAATCTAAGTCATGTCGGACCGCGCCCGCAACAAGAAAAGACCGGCGCCGACAAAGAGATTCATGGCTGCAAACGATACAAGCGATAAGTGTTGTCTTCGTAGACGACGTGGAGCGCTGCGCCGCGCAGCGGTCGAGTGATTGGCGCCACGACATGCGTGATGCGTTCACGCTGCAATTCTTGCAGCAGGCCGGTATCGGCCCAGTCGGGATTTTCATAGATTCGTTGGGCCCACAACAACCGGCGCTGCCATTCGAGCACCTCTTGATCCTGATAAGGGATCGACTTGAAATCGACGTAAATCGGCGCTCCGGTGGACAGGCGAAAACTCTGTAAGTCCACCGCGATGTGCGGGCCGCCGGCGCCGCGCCGCGGGGCCGGCGTGAAGTTCTTGTTCCGTGACGCTGCCCCGCGCGGTCCGGCGCCGGTCTTTGAAATCTCGACCGGCAGCAGATACACGTCGCCGCGCTGCTTGTGCGACTTGATGAACTCCAGCAGCGGCACCTCATCCTTGCTCGTGTGATAACCCCAGCCAAAGACATTGATGGCGCTCCCGCCGGCGACGCACAGGCCAAGCACCGCGCCACAGCAGATTTGCACGGCACGGATCGGCCAGCGCTGCAGCCAACCATCGCCGAGCATCAACAAACGCGCCAGGAAGATGGTTGTCGCCAGCGGCATGAGCAACGCCGATGTTCGCCAGGGAAACAACAGCGCGAGGGAATCACTGCTGGTGAGCAGTTGCAATCCCGTCAACAACGCCGATGCCGCAAACACGATCGCCGTAATCACGAACAGCCGCGTCCGCCAAACCAGCACGATCGCCGCCACGATCCAGGCAACTTGCCCAAACGCGATGATGTCGAACCAGCGATCCGGATCGGCATGGTGCGGAATGCGCACCTGGGCAAGGATGCGTTGCGCTTCGGCGAATGTGTCCGGATCGCTTGGGCGAAAGTTCATCAGGCTGTAAGCGACAACCGGTGCGACCAGCAACAAGGCCCACAAACCGACGAGCAGCGCAGGGCGAATCCGGCCGTCTCGGATCAGCAGCACCATGTACGAAAACACCAACAATCCGGCCGCCAGCAGATAGGTGGCATGAAGGACCGCAGCCACGCACGCCCAGGTCGCCGCTTGCCACGGTCGATCGCGTAGGAAAGCATGCAGCGACACGAGCAGAAACACGCCGCACGCCGACGGTTGCAAGCCGAAGCCGAGCAGATATTGACCCGCGACGCCGGCCTGGAAAAACCAAGGGTAGTCGACGCCGGTGAGTTGCGCCGACGCAAGGCGTACGATGCCGGCATGGATGAGGACAAGCAAGGTCGCCAACACGAGTCGGGCAGGGCGGCTCGTCGCGCCGTTGCGCAGGCGATCGGCAATGCCCATCAAGCTGTGAAAGTAGAGACCTAGGAGGAAAAGATACAGCACATAGAAGGCGCGTTCGTGAAGCCAGCCGCCGACACATGCGACGATGGATGAAAACGCCCACGTCGGATCGCGCGTGTTCGCCAGCCAGTCTTCGTCGAGGAAGCCCTGGCCGGCGCGGGCCAAGCCGTGCAGGAAATACTGGTTCTGATTCGAGAAGTACAACGGCGCCTGCGTGTACGACAGGCCGAAGATCAGCGTCCACATTAAGGACCAGCCGATTTCTTGTTTATGTTTAGCCGGCATTTCTCACCAACGGAGGACGGGTTTTCTAACCCGTTCTGGCGATGGCGGGTTAGAAAACCCGCCTTCCGACACAGCGCAGTTCATCACTGTCGAAGCCGCGCGGGCGACATAGCGTGCGCGTGCGCTTCGTTGCCCAACGCTTCTGACGACGCCGTCATCATCGCTCCTCGTTCTCAGCAATCGTATCAATTTCGTCGTCCCGCGCGCCGAAAACGTGGGCATTCATCGGACATCACGGGAGGACGGGTTTTCTAACCCGTCTGGCCATGGCGGGTTAGAAAACCCGTCCTTCGGTTTCTGTATTGGGGATAAACTCGACTCTTCGCCAGAACCGGAGTGCTATCCCACGTTGACAGTCGCTGCTGCAATTGCGAAACTGGTAACATCCCGCCTGCTGTCGCCACCCCCCTGCCCCCCCTTGCCAAGGGGGGGATGGGGGGGTGACGTCTTGTGCGTTTCTTCCATCCGCGCGCTTCGCTTCATGGAGGTCGTTTCCATGTGTCGCAACTTGTCTTGTTTGTCGGCTTCGTTGTTGGTGCTCCTCGCGGCCTTCGGTCTGGTGTCAATGGACGCCCAGGAAAAATCCGGCACGCAAATCGTCGCCACGTTCAAGGGCCACACCGAACCGGTCTACAGCGTCACCTTCACACCCGATGGCAAATATCTGGCCACGGGCAGCTTCGACAACACCATCAAGCTGTGGGAACTCGCCAGCGGCAAGGAAACGAAAACCTACGGCGGCCCCAATGGTCATCAAAAAATGGTCATGTGCGTGGCGATCAGCCGCGATGGCCAGTTGCTGGCCTCGGGCAGCATCGACAACAATCTCAAGGTCTGGGACATCCCGCTTACTGCTCCGAGCAGACTTTTGCCCGCGACCGAAGCCGTGCACGCAATATCGCTCAGCCCCGACGGCACGAAGCTGGCCTATGGCAGCAAGGACGGCCAGGTGAAGCTCGTCAATGCCGCCGACAGCAAGGAGCTTTTCAAGCTCGAAGGACACGCCGGACCTGTGACGGGCATCGCGTTCAGCCCGAACGGTCAAACGCTGGCGAGCAGCGGCGCCGACAAGACGCTGCGCTTCTGGAACGTCGCTAATGGCCAACTGATTGGCGTCGTCACCGCCCACAGCGCGGCGGCGAATACGGTGGCCTTCAGCACCAACAGCGCCCAGGCCTTCAGCGCCGGCGACGACGGCGCGTTGCGCATCTGGCAAATGCCGCCGACGCCGACCAAACCCATCGCCGTCACGCAGCAAGCGCCAATCACGACGGCGCTGTTGGCCCCGGACAACGCCAGCCTGCTCACCGCCGGGCAGGACAAGACGGTACGGCAAACGCTGATCGCCGGCAAGGAGACGCGCGCGCTGACAGGCCCGACCGCCACGATCAACAGCATCGCCGTCAGCCCGAACAACGCGCTGCTTGCCGCCGCGGCCGCCGATCAGCGCGTCTGGCTGTGGAACAACGCCAACAATCAGCCGCTGGGCAGCATCCTCGCCCACGCCGGCCCGGTCAACGCGGCCCAGTTCAACGCCGCCAGCACGCAGCTCATGACGGCCGGCGGCGACGGCCTTGTCAAGTTCTGGCTCGTCCCCAACGTCGCGCCCAAGGCGCTGGTCCACGCGGACGGCGTCACGATCGCCGTTGCTTCCGCGGATGGCAAAAAGCTGGTCACCGGCGGCACCGACAAGATCGTACGCGTCTGGAACCCCGCCAACCTCGCCATGGAGCGGCAATTCTCCGGGCACTCCGCTCCAGTTACCGCGCTCGCCGTTAGCGCCAACGGCCAAATCCTCGTCTCCGGCAGCGCCGACGCCAGCATCCGCTTCTGGAATCAAGCCACCGGCAAGGAAGCGGATATCCTCACCGGCCACACGGCGCCGATCACGTCGCTGAACCTGAACGCCGCCGGCACGCAATTGCTTTCGACCGCACTCGACGGCACGGTCAAGCTCTGGCAATTGCCGATCGTCGCCTCGAAACCGTTCGTACATCCCGATCAAGTGACCAGCCTTGCCGTCAGCGCCGACGCAACCAAGATCATCACCGGCGGCCTGGACAAAACCGTGAAGCTTTGGAACCTTGCGAGCGGCGCCAATGAACGCAGCTTCGCCGGGCCGACGCTCGCAATTACCTGCGTCGCATTGTCCAGCGACGGCAAATACATCGCCGCCGGCTCCGCCGACAAGACGCTGCACCTGTGGGGCTTCGGCGATGCGAAGGTCTTGCAAAAGTTGACGGTCCCCAGCGTCGTGCAAGCCGTAACGTTCTCGCCGGACGGCCAATTTGTTTTCGCCGGTCTCGCCGACGGCGTCATCAAAATGCACAAGTCCGTGGACGGCAAGGAAGCTAAAGCCTTCGCCGGCCACAAGGGCGCCATCGCCGGCCTGGCCGTGGCGCCGAAAGGCGACGTGTTGATTTCCGCCAGCGCCGACAAGACGATCCAACTCTGGACGATTGGCGATGCCAAGCCGAAGAGCGCGCTCAATCACGTCGGTCCAATCGGTAGCTTTGCGCTCAGCAAGGACGGCGCCCGCGTGGCCGCTGCCAGCGACAAGACGATCAAGGTGTGGAACCTCGCGGACGGCAAGGAATTGGCGACGCTCACAAGCCCCGCCGAAATCAAGGGCCTCGGTCTGCTCGCCGACGGCAGCCGGCTCGTTGTCGCCGGCGCGGACAAGCTGACGCGCGTCTTCGAGCTGGACGGCAAGCTCATCGAGATGTTTGTGCACGACGGTCCGGTCCACGCCGCGGCATTCCTCGACGCCAAGCGCGTCGTCAGCGCCGGCGCCGACAAGCAGGCCCGGTTGTGGACATCGTCGCTGCTCTGGCAAAAAACACACGCCGGCCCGGTTCGCCAGGCCATGTTCACGCCCAAGGGCGAGATCGTATCGTGCAGCGACGACAAAACAATCAAGTGGTGGATCGTTGCCGACGGCAAGGAAATCAAGACGCTGGCCGCTCACGACGCCGCGGTGCTGGGCCTGAGCCTCAGCGCCGACGGCACGAAGCTCGCCAGCTTCGGCGCCGACAAACAAATCAAGCTCTGGAACCCCGCCGCCCCCAAGCCCGAAGATGCCGCCAAGCCGACGGCCGTCATCCCGCTCGCCACGCCGCCGCAAGCGATCGCGCTTAGCCCCAATGGTTTACGTTTAGCGGTTAGCGACGCCGCCAACGTCCGCATCTTCGACACCGCCATCGCCAAGGAAGTGCAGCTTCTCACCGAGCATACGGCGCCGCTGAAGGCGCTGGCGTTCTTCGCCGACAATCGCACGCTGCTCACGGCTTCGCTGGACAAAACCGCGAAACTGCTCGACGTCAACATCGCCGCGGCCTTTGAGGCGCATGCCGGCGGCGTGGTCGCGGCCCAGTACCATTCCAACGGAACGCAACTGCTGACCGCTGGGGCCGACAAGACTGTGAAACTTTGGGACCTTGCGAAGAACGCCGTGCTGAAGGCATTTGGTCCAGTCGCCGATCCGATCAAGTTCGCCACCTTCAACCGCGATTTCACACAGATCGGCGTCGCAACCGGAAAACTTGTGAAGATCTACAACCTCGCCGACGGCAAGGAGATCGCCAACCTGGTTCATCCGGCCGACGTGGCGTCGCTGTCGTTCACGGTCGATAAGACACGCGTCGCCACCGGGGCAGGGGACAAGCTGACGCGCGTTTGGGACCTGGCGACGACCAAGGAGCTGCAATTCTTCCCGCAAGACGCCGCCGTCGCTTCGGTTATCTACACGGCGCAGAACACGATCATCTCGGCGGCCGGCAAGGCGGCGCGGCTCGACACGCCGAGCGCCGTGCGCGCCATCCAGGTCGATGCCCAGCCGGTGCTCGCGCTCGCCGTGGTCGCTAACGGCACGCATGTCCTGACCGGCGGAGCCGACAAGATCGTGAAGATGTGGAACCTGGCCAACGGGCAACTCGAACGGAGCTTCGCCGGGGCAGGGGAGTTGATCCGGGCCGTGGCGATTTCCAAGAACAATCAGCTTGTCGCTGCCGGCGGCGCGGACCAGTTCGTGCGCGTCTACAACTTCGCCGACGGCAAGGAAGTGGAGAAGGTCAAGGTCGATGCCGCCATCCGCGCATTGCAGTTCACGCCGAACAACCTGGCCCTGATCGCAAGCTGCGGCGACAAGTCGATGCGCGCCCTCGGCGTGCCGTTTACACCAGGGCAGCCGCCGCCGCCGGAGTTTTTGCAGCCGATCCAGAACTTCACGACCGCCGACGTGGTCGCTGACCTCGCGCTGGCCGCCGACAACGCCACGTTCTACGCCGCGGGCCTGGACAAAACGGTGCAAACCTGGAAGCTCGCCTCGACCAGCCCGACGCAGAACTTCCCGCATCCCAACATCGTCGATTGCGTGGCCTTCGACGCCAAGAGCCAGATCATCGCCACCGGCTGCCACGACGGCAAGATTCGCCTTTTCGATCTCGTCAAGAAGGCGCTGCAAAAGGAAATCACCGCCCACATCACCATGAAGCCCGCCGTGCTCGCCAACCCGGTCTACACCGTCGCCTTTTCGCCGGACGGCAAGCAACTGTTAAGCTCCAGCTTCGACAAGACGCTGAAACTTTGGGACGTGACCAGCGGCAACCTCGTCCGCGAATTCAAGGCGTTTCACGAAAAGGAATTTCCCAAGGGCCACCAGGAAGAGGTCTTCACCGCCGCGTTCAGTCCCGACGGCAAGTTCGTCGCGTCCGGCTCCGGCGGCCTCGAGCGCGTCATCAAGATTTGGAACGTCGCCGACGGCACGGTCGTGCGCGACCTGGCCAACCCAAACATCAAGAGCGACCCGAAGCTGCCGATGTCGCACCCCGGCTGGGTCTATCAACTGCGCTTCACCAAGGACGGCAAGCTGATCACCGTCGGCGACGCACCGAAAAACCAGGGTTACCTCGCCGTCTGGAACCCGCAAGACGGCAAACTCTTGTACGATGATACGCAGCCGATCGGCAGCTTTTTCAGCCTGGCGCTGACGCCGGACGAAAAGACGATCGCCCTCGCCGCCGGCAGCCGCGGCCGCCCCGCGCCGGAATACAACAACGCCTACCTGGTGCGCATCCCGGTGCTCGGCAAATGAACGACGGACCGACCCGTCGGCGCGCACCGCATCCGCAGCGAGGCCAAATCCTCATCGGAAGTGAGCATGCGTTCAACGGGCCTGTGATGAAAGGACTCGTCCCATGCAGACCATCATTTTCGACTTCGGCAACGTCGTCGGCTTTTTCGACCATTGGCGTACGCTGGGCAAACTCGAACCGTTCACAGATTGGTCGGCGCAGGAAATGTACGATCTGGTCTGCGCCGGGCCGCTCGGCGACGATTTCGAGACCGGCAGGATCGATGACCAGGAGTTCCTCATACGCTTCATCGACGCCTGCAAACTCCAATGCACGCCCGAATACCTGGAAGCGGCCTGCGCCGACATCTTCTGGCCCAATCCCGAAATCTGCGATCTGATCCCGATGCTCAAGCCGCGTTACCGAATTCTGCTCGGCAGCAACACCAACATCATCCATTCACGCTTTTTCAAAAGGCAGTTCGCCGACGTCTTGCGCCATTTCGACGCCCTGGTCCTGTCCCACGAAATCGGCGTCTGCAAGCCGAAGGTCGGTTTCTTCGAGCATTGCCAGACGCTCGCCCACGGCAAGCCCGACGAAATCTTGTTCGTCGATGATTTGGCTGAAAATGTGCAAAGCGCTTGTACGCTGGGTTGGCAGGGCATCGTGTATCAGCCGAACGACGGGTTGCTCGCAAAGTTGCAAAGCGTGGGAATCGCCCGGTAAGCCCACGGACGACGTTCAGTGGGCTTGGCCCCATCTAAATCGAACATAAGGTTTATTATCGGACCCTGAAGCCGTGGTCGATCTCTGATCGGTCCAATCCACAACGTCCGATAATGTCCGTTATGTTTAATTGCGAAAAGACGATGAAACCCCTGGAAAAACCGGCGCCAAACGCAGTTCAGGCCGACGGCGCCGCCGCGGTGCCAGGCGCTTCCAGCGGGCCTTCGTCGAATACGCCCATGCGACGGAATTTCTGGTAACGCTGTTCGAGCAATTCTTCCGTCGGCGTCTGGGAAACCTCGCGCAGGCTGCGCAAGAGATACGTCTTCAGCGTGTTCGCCATGAGCCGCGGATCGCGATGGGCGCCGCCCAACGGTTCCGGAATGATCTCGTCGATCACCCGCAACCGGAACAGGTCGCGCGAGGTAAGCTTCAGGGCTTCCGCGGCGAGGCGTTTCGTCTGATCGTTGGCTTCCTTCCACAGAATGCCGGCGCAACCCTCGGGACTGATGACCGAATAGTAGGCGTGCTCGAGCATGCTGACGCGGTCGCCGATGCCGATGCCCAGTGCCCCGCCGGACCCCCCTTCCCCGATGACGACGCACACGATCGGCGTTTCCAGCCGCGACATCTCCAACAGGTTCGTGGCGATGAGCTGCGCCTGCCCACGCTCCTCGGCGCCGATGCCCGGATAGGCGCCCGGCGTGTCGATGAGGCAAACGATCGGCAGCCGAAACTTGGCGGCGAGCTGCATCTTCATCAAGGCCTTGCGGTAGCCTTCCGGATGAGCGCAGCCATACAGGCACTCGTTGCGCTCCTTGAGGTTGTGTCCCTTTTGATGGCCGATGAGCAACACGCGGAAATCGCCCAGCCGCGCGAAGCCGGAGCGAATGGCGCGATCGTCGCCGATGGCCCGGTCGCCGTGCAGCTCGACGAATTCGTCGAAGATCATGCCGATGTAGTCGAGCGTTTGCGGCCGCTCGGGATGGCGCGACACCAGCACGGTTTCCCAGGCGGTGAGATTGTTGTAAACCTTGCGAATCAGGGCCGTCAGCTCGCGGCGGATGCGGCGGATTTCGTCGGACGCGCCTTCCGCAGCGTCGGTCTTGCTTTCCAACTGGGCCAGCAAGTCCTCCATCGCGTAGATTTCTTGCTCGAACGGCAATCGATGGTTTGGGGAGGCCATGCACCAGGCTCCACAGGCTGTCGCTGCAACACAGGTGCAAGTGTAACAAAGAGGCAGGAAATTGCCACACGAAATGAAACAGTCATCGCTTGTTTATGTTTAGCCGGCATTTCTCACCAACGGAGGACGGGTTTTCTAACCCGTCTGGCCATGGCGGGTTAGAAAACCCGCCTTCCGACACCGCGCAGTTCCTCACCAACGGAGGACGGGTTTTCTAACCCGTCTGGCCATGGCGGGTTAGAAAACCCGCCTTCCGACACCGCGCAGTTCCTCACTAACGGAGGACGGGTTTTCTAACCCGTCTGGCCATGGCGGGTTAGAAAACCCGCCTTCCGACACCGCGCAGTTCATCACTATTGGTGAGAAATGCGGGTTAGCGAAACCAGAGTAGCGCCGCGTGACTCGGCGCAATTCTCCCGGCGCTAAGAAGCTGTTTCAAAACGGGGACAGGCCCCCCAAGGCAAACGGGCCAGTCCCCGTTTTGAAACAGCTTCCAAACGGCCAGCAGTTCTTTATACCCGATGCACGACGACAATAACTTGCAGCGCCCCCGGTTGAAGCTGACGGCGCTGATTGAGGAAGTACTGAACTTGACTGGAAAGTTTGCCGGCGGCGGCCTCATTCGCGATGACCACGGCCATGCGTCGTCCGCCGGCCGATGCCGCGCCGACCGCGCCGGGCTCCGCGCCGCCCGGCTCCCGGTCATCCTTGGGAATGAACTTGCCGAGCGGCTGCTTCAGTGCGGGCGGCTCGCGCAATTCTTCCGGCCGAATGCCGAGCAGGTTGCTGAGACGCGTTTGATCGTCGTCGGTGACGCTCGACACCGTCAGCGCTTCGATCGATGTGCGGGCGCGTTCGTCGGTGCCCAGCTCGTACAGCATGGCGGCCAGTTCGTCGGGGCGAATGTTCTCCGTGTAGATGACGAATTCTGTCGGCGGCAGCTGTTTGTCGTCTTTGAACATGGCTTCGACGCGCGCATCACGCTCCACGCGGATGCCCTTGTTTTGCAGCACCGTCTCCAGCCGCTGCTGGGCCAGGCGCTGATTCGTGACTTTGACCTCCAGGTGAACCGCCCGCTGCATCGTCATGTCCGCGACGATATGCTCCTGCCATTGCGTTTTCGCCAACATCTCAAAGGCGATCCGCGGCGCCGGCCGATCCGGCAGCACCGGCTTGAAAAAGCCGCCCGACGCCCCGGCCGCGATTTGCTCGGCAAGCGGGCCATGATCGACGTGCGGTTTTGTCTCGGGCGCCGGCTGCTTTTGCACGACGGGACCTGGTTTATCAGGCTGCTGCCGATTGGTCAGCCACACGATGCCGCCGACCACAACCGCCAACACCGAGGCCGCGACGGCAAAGCGCGCCCACGCCGGCATGCCCCGCCGCGCGCTCGCCGGCCGGCACACGGGCATGGGCGCCGCCCGCTGCGCGTTGATCGTATCGACCAGCTGCCCTGCGAAGGCGGCGTCCAATTGGCGCATCGGCAGTTGCTGAATCTGGCGAGCGTTCTCTTGCAGGTCTTTGAGGATTTGCCGCGCTTCCGGCGATTTGTGCAACAGCCGCACCACCAGATTGCGTTGCCGGCTCGACAATTCGCCGTCAACGTAAGCGGTCAGCAGCTCTAAGGCACGTTCGGGAAGCATGGTATCACAACTCGTTTACGTTTAGCCTGGATTGCGCACGGCTGGAGGGCGGGTTTTCAACCCGCCCAGATTACGGCTTTTGCGAGGATGGGCGGGTTGGAAAACCCGCCCTCCGGAGTTGTGCGCAATCCAGGTTAGAAGCTGTTTCGAAACGGGGACAGGCCCCCCAAGGCAAACGGGCCAGTCCCCGTTTCGAAACAGCTTCTTAGCGCGCCCATGATCCAGTGAGAGTTTGTGAAAAAATCTCTCGCAAAGTCGCAAAGACGCCAAGCAACAAGAAAGATGGCCATGAATTCTTGGGTATTCTTGGCGCCTTGGCGACTTTGCGAGAGACGGTTTTGATTTTTTCACATGCTCTGAGCGTTCAACGGCAAGCCAGCCAACTTCACTTCTCAACCTTCTTCTCATCCGCTAACAAAATATCGCGCATCTCCATTCGCGCGCGATGCAGCCGGCTGCGGATCGTGCCGATCGGCACTTCGAGGATCTCGGCCATCTCCTCGTATTTCCGCCCTTCCATGTCTTTAAGCACCAGCACGGTGCGATGCTCGGCCGACAGGCGATTCAAGGCCCGATGCACGCGGCGTTCGTCCTCCGCCATCTCCATGGCTCGGCCCGGTTGCGTCGCTTCCGACCGATCGGCCGGCTCCGCCACTGCCCCTGTTTCCAGCCCCGAAGTCAATCTCAGCACCGCCCGCTGCTTCCGCTTCATGCTGATGGCGTTGTTGATCGCAATGCGATACAGCCACGTGAAGAACAAAGAGTCGCCTTTGAACGCCGCGAGCGACTGGTACGCACTAAGAAACGTCTCCTGCACGACATCCCGCGCGTCTTCGGCATTCGCCACCAGCCGATAAACCGTATTGTACAACCGATCCTGATAACGGGTGACCAGCACGCCAAACGCGGCAGTGTCCCCTTCCAGGCAGCTTGAAATCAACCGGTGGTCGTCGACGTTCACGGTTTACATTTCTTTAAGTTGGACGCGAAAAGCAAGCGCGAAGTTCCGCATTTGGCATTCGCGGCTTGCCGAACAAAGGACGTCTGGGTGTCTTTTTGTTGTAACGCCTTATTGATTATAATATTATGTCAAAAAGTCTTTCGGCAATTGGGCATGGTTCAACACCGGGTAAAGGGTCTGCCGAGCCGCCGGCGCCCGCAGACAAGAAACCGACGACATGAATACAGATTCATCCGCAGATTGCGCAGATTGCGCAGATTGGAAGAAAGACAGGGAACGCAGTGGCACGAACTTTGATTTTTGATTTGACATGGATCCAATGTTGACAAAAACGTTTGTGTGTGTGGAAGATCGTGCATTGTGGGCTAGTCGCCCATTTTTGGTGTCGCAAAGGCTTATGAATATGATGGTTACGGAAAAGCGCCACGACTGGACCGACTAGGCCAAATGGCCCAGTCGATTGCACTGTCGCATGCTACCCGCAGCCGCCCGTTTTTGAACCATGCCGGCAGTTGGGCAATATCGCGTCCACGCGTCGCCGCCCGTCGATTGCCGCCATCTGGCTCGCTGTATCCGTGCAACGCATTCCTTAAACTCCTTACACAGTAAGTGATTACGGCAATAACATTCGTTTCATCTAGGCATGGTTCAATTCTTGTCATTTCTGGGTGACAGTGCAAACGCTGCAGGGACTACACCATTCTGTCAGGTGATGCCGGCATTTTTTTTGATGTAACATTGGATGGATCAAGGGGATAGGAAGTTGAGTGCGTGCCAACTGTGTCGAAATCCTGTCGTCTCGAATATCACCTATGCCTGTGTGCATTTGTGAACCATGCCTTCATCTATTCGGACTCGCTGGTTGATGGCAACAAATCTCCTCGCCCCCGCCAGTCCGTTGGACCCATACAATGATAATCCACGATTCGGGAAAAGTCACAGGCTGCCGACCGCGGCGAACTCCCCCTTCCCCCCCTTCGCAAGGGGGGGAAAGGGGGGGGCCCCGGCTCAATAGGTATCATGGATAACTCTTCAATCGTCATCCGCGGCGCCCGCGAGCACAATCTGCAAAATGTCGATCTCACCTTGCCGCGCAACCAGCTGATCGTCTTCACTGGCGTTAGCGGTTCGGGCAAATCTTCGCTGGCTTTCGATACGCTCTTTGCCGAAGGACAACGCCGCTATGTCGAATCGCTGTCGGCGTACGCCCGGCAATTCCTGGCCCAACTGCAAAAGCCCGATGTCGATTACCTCGCCGGGCTGTCGCCGTCGATCGCCATTCAGCAAAAATCCGCGAGCAAAAACCCGCGTTCGACCGTCGGCACCATCACCGAGATTCACGACTACATGCGCGTGCTGTTCGCGCGCGTCGGCCAGGGTCACTGCCCCCAGTGCGGCCGACCGATCACCGCGCAAAGCCGCGAACAGATTCTCAATCGCATTCTCGCCCTGCCCGCCGGCACGCGCTTTCTCATCCTCGCCCCGGTCATCCGCGGTCAAAAGGGCGAATACAAGGACCTGTTCCAGGACATGCTCAAACGCGGTTTCCTCCGCGCCCGCGTCGACGGCCAACTCGTCCGCCTCAGTGACAATCTGAAACTCGACCGCAAGATCAAGCACCACATCGAAATCGTCATCGATCGATTGCAGGCCGAAGCCAAGATGCGCCCGCGTCTCGCAGAAGCAGTCGAGCAAGCCCTGCTGCTCGGCGAAGGCAACGTCATCATTTCCATCGAATCGGCGAGCCGGGAGCGCGAATCGGCGAGCCGCGAGCGTCAGCGACCGGAGGATGCGGAACCTCCGGTCGCTGACGCGCGTGGCTCGCCTGACATTTTATTGTCGGCCCACTACGCCTGCACCCACTGCAACCAAAGCTACGAGCCGCCCAGCCCGCAACTGTTCAGCTTCAACAGCCCGCACGGCATGTGCCTCGATTGCGACGGCCTGGGCAATCGCTACACCTTCGATCCCGATCTGCTTGTGCCCGATCCGTCGCTGAGCTTTTACGACGGCGCCGTGCCCATCGTTGGCCCGATGCGCGGCATGGGCCATTGGCGCAAGCACATCTTCGAAGGCGTCGGCGACACCCTCGGCATCGATTTGAAAAAGCCATGGAACGCGCTGCCGGCCGAACATCAGCAATTGCTGCTGGGCGGCGCCGGCGACCGCCACATCACCTACACCTGGAAGATGCGCGGCGGCAACGTTTGGAAGCACGGCGGCCCTTGGGATGGCATCGTGCCGCAGCTTTTGTCGAGCTTCAAAAAAACCGCCGCAGGGCCGCGCCGTTTGCAGCTCGAAAAGTACATGCGCGTAGTCCGCTGCCCGACGTGTCAGGGCCAACGCCTTAACCCGCAGGCGCGCGCGGTAAAGGTCGCCGGCAAGACGCTGATCGACCTCGAAGCGATGCCGCTGAGCGATCTGGCGGCGTGGCTCGATCCGCAAGCCGGTTCGCTGGAACAACAGCTCGACGCTATTCAAAAGAAGATCGCCGTCGAAGTGCTGAAGGAAATTCGCGGCCGGTCGGGGTTCTTGCTCAACGTCGGCCTCGAATACCTGAGTCTCGACCGCTCGGCGCCGACGCTGTCCGGCGGCGAATCGCAGCGCATCCGCCTCGCCGGGCAGATCGGCTCCGGCCTGGTCGGCGTGCTCTACATTCTCGACGAGCCGTCAATCGGCCTGCATCCGCGCGACAACGACCGACTGCTGCGCAGCCTCGAACGATTGCGCGACATGGGCAACACCGTGCTCGTCGTCGAACACGATGAAGAAACGATGCGGGCCGCCGATTACCTCGTCGATTTCGGCCCCGGCCCCGGCGTGCGCGGCGGCAAGGTGGTCGCGGCCGGTTCGTACATGGACGTGCTGAAGAACCCGGACAGCTTGACCGGCATGTATCTCGCGGGGAAGAAGGCGATTCCGATCCCCAGTTTGCGGCGTACGCTCAACGGCAAGCACGTTCGCATTGTCGGGGCGCGGCACAACAACCTCAAGAATATCGACGTCGACATTCCGCTGGGTGTATTCGTGTGCGTCACCGGCGTGAGTGGTTCCGGCAAGTCATCGCTCATCAACGACATCCTGATGGAAGGCGCCCTGCAAACCCTGGGGCGAGCAACGCGAGCCCCAGGGGTCGAAGACGAAGAAACTGATAACGAGGACCTGCCCCACCGCGTCGGCGCCCACGACAAAATCGCCGGGCTGGAGCAGATCGACAAGGTCATCGACATCGACCAGTCGCCGATCGGCCGCACGCCGCGCTCGAATCCGGCGACCTACATCAAGGTCTTCGATCAGATTCGCGACCTGTTCACGCAGCTTCCTGAAGCGAAGATTCGCGGCTACAAGCCGGGGCGGTTCAGCTTCAACAAACCCGGTGGCCGCTGCGAAGCGTGCGAGGGCAACGGCTCGAACCGGTTGGAGATGGATTTTCTCGCCGACGTGTGGGTCAAGTGCGCGGTCTGCGAGGGCCGGCGCTTCAACCGCGAGACGCTGCAGATTCGCTTCAAGGATAAGAATATCCGCGACGTGCTGGAGATGGACGTGCAGGAGGCCTTGGAGCATTTTCAGAATATCCCGAAGATTCGCGCCATGTTGCAGACGTTGCACGACGTCGGCCTGGATTACATCAAGCTCGGGCAGCCCTCCCCTACCCTCTCCGGCGGCGAAGCGCAGCGCATCAAGCTGGCGCGCGAGCTGTGCCGTCGCAGCACCGGCAAGACGCTCTACCTTCTCGACGAGCCAACCACGGGCTTGCACTTCGACGACATTCAAAAGCTGCTCCAGGTGCTGCACGGCTTCGTGGACGGTGGCAACACCGTCGTCGTCATTGAGCACAACCTGGATGTCATAAAAACCGCGGACTGGATCATCGACCTCGGTCCCGACGGCGGCGCCGGCGGCGGCAAAGTCGTTTGCACCGGCACTCCGGAAGCGGTGGCGGCGTGTGCATCGTCATTCACCGGGCAGGCGTTGAAACCGCTTTTCAACGGCAGCGCGGCGCGAGCGCGAAACGGCAAGCCACGGCGGCGAGTCATCGAAAATCAACAATCGAAAATCGAAAATATTGTGGTTCAAGGCGCCCAGCAGCACAACCTCAAGAACATTGACGTGTCAATTCCACGCGATCAGATGACCGTCTGCTGCGGGCCGTCCGGTTCCGGCAAAAGCTCGCTCGCCATGGACACGATCTTCGCCGAGGCCCAGCGCCGCTACGTCGAATCGTTGTCCGCTTACGCCCGGCAATTCCTTGGCCAGATGCAGAAGCCGCGCGTCGAGCACATCAGCGGCTTGTCGCCGGCGATCAGCATCGAGCAGCAGACCACGAGCAAAAGCCCGCGCAGCACCGTCGGCACCGTCACTGAAGTGTACGACTACCTGCGCATCCTGTACGCCCGGCTCGGCCAGCCGCACTGTCCCGCTTGCAAGATTCCGATCGGCACGCAAACGGCCGAGGAGATCATCGAGAAGATCGTCCATCTTCCCGAAGGTACGAGGCTATACCTGATGGCCCCGCTCGAACGACGCGGCCAGGAGAAGTACGACAGCCTGTTCGACGAGATCCGCCGGTCGGGCTTTGTGCGCATGCGTGTGGACGGCAAGTCGTTCAATGTCGGCGAGCCGCCGAGCATCGACCATCGCCGCAAACACGTGATCGAAGTCGTCGTGGACCGCTTGATCGTGCGCCAGGCGCAGCGGAGCCGGCTGGCGGACGCGGTAGAAGCCGCCCTCGATCTCGGCAAAGGCGTCATGCACGCGACCTATGTCGATGACCACCGTGATGAGGCGCAATGGAAGGTCGAGCGCTTCAGTCAGCACTTCGCCTGCGACCAATGCCGGCGCAGTTTCGAGCCGCTCAATCCGCATCATTTTTCGTTCAACAGTCCGCTCGGCTGGTGCCCGGTGTGCGAGGGCTTGGGCACGCAAAAAGGCTCCAACCCGGCGCTGTTGGTTCGAAATCCACAATTGTCGATGCGCCAGGGAGCGCTGACCGCCTGGCCCGAGCTGACCGCGTCCCAACCATTCACGCGCTTTGCCGAGGCGATTGCGCGGCATGTCGGTTTTTCGCTGGATGAACCGTTCGAGCAACTCGCTGCCGAGCATCGCCGCGCCATTTTGTACGGCACCGGCGACGCCTGGATCGCGCTTGATTCCATGGCGAGCCGGGAGCGTAAGCGACCGGAGAAAGCGGCCAAAACTCCGGTCGCTAACACTTCCGGCTCGCCGTCGTTCCAGTACAAGGGCGTCCTGCCGGCGCTCAGCGAAGCGGCGCGCGTCAGCTTTGTCTACCGTCACCGGCTCGACAACATCGTCAGCGATGTGCCCTGCTCTGCTTGCCAGGGTTCGCGGCTGCGCGAGGACGCCGCCGCCTGCCGGTTTGCGGGCCAAACGCTCGGCGCGATTGGCGACTGGCCGTTGCGACAGACGCTGAAGTTCTTCGAAGATTTGAAACAAAGTAAAGAACACCAGCAGATCGCCGGCGAAGTGCTGCGCGAGATCAAGAATCGCCTGAAGTTCTTGGTTGATGTCGGCCTCGATTACGTAACCCTTAGTCGGGGCACGCCGACTCTGTCCGGCGGCGAATCGCAGCGCATCCGCCTCGCCAGCCAAATCGGCAGCGGCCTGAGCGGCGTCTTGTACGTTCTCGACGAGCCGACGATCGGCCTGCACCCGCGCGACAATCGCCGGCTCTTGCAAGCGCTGGCGCATCTGCGCGGCCTGGGCAACACGCTGATCCTCGTCGAGCATGACCGCGAAGTGATCGCCGCCGCGGATCATTTGCTCGACTTCGGCCCCGGCGCCGGCGATCAGGGCGGCGAGATCACGGCACAGGGCGCCCCGGCGCGCGTCCAGCGCCAAAAGGAATCGCTGACGGGCCAATACCTCAGCGGCAAGAAATCGATCCCCGTGCCGACGAATCGGAGAACCAGTAAGCAGACGGCAGTTGGCAGGAACCAGTCCCAGGCTAACTGCCAACTGCCACCTGCCAACTGCCTCCTGGTCAAGGGCGCTCGCCAAAACAACCTCAAGAACATTGATGTGTCCTTTCCTCTGGGCTGCTTCGTCGTCGTCACCGGCGTCAGTGGCTCGGGCAAATCGTCGTTGGTGCACGAAATTCTTTCCAGTGCCCTTTTGCGCAAGCTGCACCGCGCCAACGTCACGGTCGGCGCTCACGACGACATCCTCGGCCTGGAGCACATCGACAAGGTCATCAACGTCGATCAGACGCCGCTCGGCAACTCGCCCAGCTCCAATCCGGCGACGTTCACCGGCGTGTTCGATCTCATTCGCCAGTTGTTCGCCCAGCTCCCCGAATCGCGCGTCCGCGGCTACTCGGCGAAACGATTCAGCTTCAACAAGCCGGGCGGCCGCTGCGAGACGTGTGAAGGCAACGGCCAAAAGAAGATCGAGATGCACTTCCTGCCCGACGTGTGGGTCGAGTGCGACGTCTGCCAGGGGAGCCGCTTCAATCCGGAGACGCTGGCGGTGCGTTACAAGGGCAAGAACATCGCCGACGTGCTGCGGATGCGCGTCAGCGAAGCGCTCGCCCTGTTCGGCAACATCCCGAAGATTCGCCGCATTCTGCAAACGCTCGCCGACGTGGGCTTGGACTACGTCGCGCTGGGCCAGTCGGCGCCGACGCTCTCCGGCGGCGAGGCGCAGCGCGTCAAGTTGGCGGCGGAGTTGGCGCGCCCCAATACCGGCAAGACCGTCTACATCCTCGACGAGCCGACCACCGGCCTGCACTTCGACGACATTCGCAAGCTGCTCGACGTGCTCAATCGCCTGGTCGATCTGGGCAACACGGTCATCGTGGTCGAGCACAATCTCGACGTGATCAAGACGGCCGATTGGATCATCGACATGGGTCCCGAAGCGGGGGAAAACGGCGGCAACGTCGTTGTGCAAGGAACGCCCGAAGACGTGGCCTCGTTTACCGTTTCGCACCCCCCCGCCCCCCCCCTTTCGAAGGGGGGGCTGGGGGGGTCGCAGGACAAGCCGGCATCAGTATCCCACACCGCACGCTTCTTGAAGGAAATCCTCGCCGCCGGCCCCTACGCCGAGCGCCCCGTCTACGATCCGCACGCCGCCGAGAAAAAACAAGCCGGCGACGTTCCCCTCGAAAAAGTCGGCCAGGACGCGTCGATGCCATGGGAGACCGACGGCCTGCGCTGGCACACCAAGGACCGCGTCTCGCACGACGGCAAGCCGTGCCGTTGGGAAGGCGACATTCTATTGTGGGTCGAAGAGCAGATGCGTCGCCATGGTGAATTCGCGGACACGAACTGGAAGCAGCCGACCACCATCGAGATCGCCGCCCCCGTCAAGATGCAGGGCTGGTTTTTCCACGCCCACACGGCGATGGAATGGGTCGTGCGCCTTGTCTTCCGCGTCGCCAAGAACACGTTCAAACAGGGCGATCTCGACCGGCAGCTCGGCATTCCCACGCTCGACGACACGCCGGGCCTCGAAGTCTACAGCAATCAGCCGCGCGTCCACGTGGCCAACCGCAAGGGGCCGTGGCAGGAAGTGTGGATGCTGATCCATCGCAAAGCCGAGATCGACACGCCGGGCTTTCACGAGTTCCTCAAGAAGGCGGTACAATCGTTCCACAAAGCGCTGCTGCGCATGGCTACGAAGCCGGAAGACGTGATGCCGTGGAAAGTCAACGGCGAGCGCTGGCACCTGGGCGAGAAGGGCTTTCCGCCAGGTCGCCGCATCCAGTGGGACCGCGCGTTGCTGCCGCGCCTGCTGGAAGTCGTCCGATCAGTCGAGCCGAAGGTGGAAATCGTCTGGGACAACCGGGCGATGATCTCGCTGCGCGTGCCGGAGGCGTCGTGGGCTTGGGCCTACTGGCAGACAAAGAATGCCGCCGCGCTGGAATGCCGGTTCCGCGGCAAGAAGGGACAATTCAACCTCAGCCAGGTGGAGGCCTTCGGCAGCACCCCCGAATTGGCGCCGAGCAAGGACGGCGAATGGCTGCGGCTTTCGTTTCAGCACGAGAACCATGTGCATGCGAATGAGCTGAAGGACGTGCTGCGCGAACACCTGCGCGGCTTCCGCGAGGCGTATGGAAAGAAGTAAATCGCGCGAAGTGGCATTTCATCCATGCATACCCCAGCTCACGTTGGTATCATGATTCTGAAATCAAACTGAACCCAGCGAGGCTGCCATGGTTCGCCAGTATTTGCTCGGCGCGCTTGTGTTATCTGTCACGACGTCGCCTGCCGTGGCGCATTACAACATGCTGCTGCCGATGTCGCCATCCGCCAAAAAGGGCGACGAGGTCGTGTTCGTCTATCAGTTCGGACATCCGTACGAGCACGAGTTGTTCGACGCGCCCAAGCCGGCGAAGGTCAACGTGCTTTATCCCGACGGCGAGACGCACAAAGACCTGACGGCGACGCTGGAGCCTTTCAAGCAGGTCGGGGCCCAGGACAAGCGGATCATGTCGTGGCGCTTCCGCTTCACCCCGCAGCAGCGCGGCGATCACACGTTCTATTTGGAGACGCCGCCGATCTGGCTCGATGCCGACAAGGAATTCGTGCAGGACATCGTCCGCGTCATGCTGCACGTGCAAACGCAGAACGGCTGGGACAACGACGTGGGCCAGGGATTCCGCCTGGCGCCGCTGACGCGGCCGTACGGCTTGCTGCCGCACATGGTCTTCCAGGGGCAACTGCTGCGTGACCGCGTCCAGAACGGCGCTGACGAGATCTCGCCCACCATCGAGATCGAGCGCTACAATCCGGCGCCGCCCAAGGAGCTGCCGGCCGACGAGTTGATCACGTTCAAGACGCGCTTCGACCGCAACGGCGTGTTCACGTTTGCGTTTCCGGAAGCGGGCTGGTGGAGCTTCACCGCGCAGCGCAACGCCGGCATGCACGAGCACAAAGGCAAGGAGTATCCGCTGCGCCAGCGGCTCACCATGTGGATTCACGTCGAGGATAAAAAATAGCATGCTTTGGGCGGTGCACATCAGCGACGGCGTGCTCGCGGCGCCGTGGTGGCTGGGCGGCTATGCGATCGCCGGCGTGCTGCTGCTCGCCAGCGCCTGGCGCGTGCGCGACGAGGAAATTCCGCGCATCGCCCTGTTGACCGCGGTGTTCTTCATCGTGTCGCTGATCCACGTACGAGTCGGCTTCACCAGCATTCACCTGCTGATGAACGGGCTCGTCGGCATCGTGCTTGGCCCGCGCGCGGCTCTGGCAATCTTCTGCGGGCTGTTTTTGCAATACTGGCTAATGCCGGTGCCCCATGGCGGCCTGCAAACGCTCGGCGTCAACACCTGCGTGCTGGCGTTGCCGGCGGTGTTGGTCTGGGGGTTGTTGCGGGCCAGCAACCGCTTGCCGTGGCTGAAGCATCCGTGGTGCCGGGCGTTCCTTGTGATGCTGAGCACGGCCACTTGGCTTGTTAGCCTGGTGTTCAGCGTGTCGCTCTTATGGACCAATTCACACTTGCAGGTGGAAACGCTGAAGTTCGACGCCGCTTGGACCGTGACGACGCAACCGCTGGTGATGTTGGGCGCGGTCGCCGTCGCGCTGGTCGCGGCCTGGGGCGAGCGCCGGCTGGAGAACGCGCCTGAGTTTCCGCTCGGTTTGCTCTTGGGCGAGCTCGCGGTGCTGGCGACGGTGGGCCTCAACTGCGCCGTCTTGATCCTCGGCGGCGAGCAGTTTTGGCAGTTGCCGCCGCTCGTGCTTCTGGTCGCCCATCTGCCGATTGCGGTGTTCGAAGGGATTGTGCTTGGGTTCACGCTTGGGTTCTTGGCGAAGGTGAAACCGGAGCTGATCGGGATGCGGTCGTTGAGTCAGGAAGCGCGCTCGGGGTGAATTTGGAGTGCGGCGCTTTTCCGCCGCTTTTGTTGTTGCTTTCGGGACTGCGTCACTGCAAAAAATCCAAAAACAAAAGCGGCGGAAAAGCGCCGCACTCCAAAGCGCCGCGGCTACTTGCCCTTGTCCCAATCTTGCGAAGATGGCATAGTTGGGCACCACAATCGCACGGAGGCGTCATGCGGCTCAAACAATTCCGCCCACTTCTCCTTCTTCTTGTCGGCGCTGGCTGCAATCGACAAGACGTCGATGGCTTGGGACGCATCGGCCGTCGAGTGCTCGAGCGCACTCAGGCAGCCGCATCGCCGCTGCGCGAACAATTCGATCACACGATGAAGGGCATCGGCGCCGTCGGACTTCGCCAACGTGTGCAGCAACGATTGCAGTGGGACAAGGCGCTGGCGGATACGAGCATTGACATCGTCGTCACCGAGAGCGCAGTGGAACTGAAAGGAACGTTGAAGCGCGACGAGCAGCGTCGCCGGGCGGTTGAGTTGGCCGAGACCACCGCCGGCGTCGAGCGGGTCACGGATCATTTGCAGATCGAGTGAACGCCGCTTGCGGCTTGGCGGGGATCCACGGGATTCGCTGCGCTCATCCCGTGGCTTGCAGGAGGCTCTTTCATTTCAGCAGCGCTTGCGCAGCGATCGTTGCCACCTGGCCGCGCAGCTTGGTCACGTTGCCTTTGCCGTCCGGATGCACTCGGTTGCTGAGGAAGATGACGGCAGTGCGGCTTTGGGGATCGAGCCAGATCGAGGTGCCGGTGAAGCCGGTGTGCCCGAAGCTGACGCCCTTGGGAAACGCTTCGCCGCGATTCGACGAAAAGCTGGTCAGCATGTCCCAGCCGTAGGTGCGCAGGCCGGGTTCTTTCTTGCCAGGGACCTGGCGCGGCGCCGTCATCAACTGGACGGTGCTTTCCTTGAGAAACACTCGGCCCTGATGCTTGCCTTGATTCAGCAGCATGCGGGAGTAGACGGCCAAATCATCCGCAGTCGAAAACAATCCCGCGTGGCCGGCGCCGCCGCCGAGCCAATGCGCCCGCGGATCGTGGACTTCGCCTTGAATCCATTGGCCTGCGCGCTTTTCCGTTGGCGCCGCCCGCTCCTGCAGATTTCCCTGCGGCCGATAGCCGGTTTCTTTCATGCCGAGCGGCCTGAACAGACGCTGCCGCGCAAAGTCATCGAGCGCCATGCCGCTGACTTTTTCCACCACTTCACCGAGCAACAAATAGCCGACGTCGCTGTAGGTGAATTTCGTTCCCGGCGCCGCGACGGGATTCAGCGCCAACAAGCGCTCGCGCGCCTTGGCTCGGCCATCCTTGTAGTCGGCCAGGGCATTGTCGGCGATGAAGCCGCTCGTGTGCAGCAAGAGATGTTCGAGGGTGATGTCTTCGGTTTCCTTGCGGCGAAACGCGGGCAGGTGCTGGGCGAGCTTGTCCTTGACGTTGAGCTTGCCTTCTTCGATCAGCAGCATGATCGCAGTTGCGGTGACAATCGGCTTGGTGAGCGATGCCAGATCGAAGACGGTCGTGACCGTCATGAGCGTCTTGATCGGCACGAGAGCGCGATGGCCAAAGGCTTTGCGAAAGATGACTTCATCCTTGTGCAACACCAGCACGACGGCGCCGGGCAATTCGTTGCGGCCGATGGCAGCCTGCACGGCGGAGTCGATGCCATCAAGCGGCGCGTCATGGGCGGAAGCCGGGTTCGAACTGCCCAGGATTGCGAGCACGAAAATGCTTGCGCAGGAAGCAGGCGAGCGCATGGGTACGGACCTGGACGATGCCGTCGGAACAAAAGATAAGTCTATTTTCGCACTTTGACGTCGCGGCCATTGGGAGCGTTGCCAATTTCTTTGGTGGCTAGAATGTCCGGGAATTCGAAACCGCTGACTTCAATAAACTCGTTTTGAGCCGGCGTGCTCCCCACGCCGGCCTCGAACACGATGGCCGCCAGCGGCTTTTCGGCGCCGGCACCCGCCGTTTTCAGATTGAGAAGCCGCATAGGCCTGCCTTTCATGCCGCCGGCGTTGACAATATGGATGGCGCTTCGACTGAAATTCCTGAAGGTTGCAGCCGCGATCGTCAGGCTCGGCGATTCGTAGTTGATGACGACCAGATCCTTGACGCGTTTCTTCCCGTCAATCGCCCCATCGATGGTCAGTCCGTCACCGATGATCTTGAAGTTGCGTGCATTCTGCAGCAGCAGAATCGGGACGTCTTCTTCTTTGCGGTGGGGCTTCCAAACGACCTCTTTGCCTGGGGCGACCTGGATGGTCACGTCGGTGGTGATTTCGCCTTGCATGCGCGGCAATTCAATCCGCAGGCTCTCCACGTGTTCGGCGTCGTGAAGCTGAATGACGTCGCCGGGTTGGGCGGCGCGTAGGGCCTGCAGGATCGAGCGATAGCTGGCGCCGGAGACGGCGTCCTTGCTCACATCCAGCGGCCGGCGCACTGGGGCGACCGGGACGGGTTGAGTCGTGACGGCGTAATAGATGATCACGCCGACGATGATCAGCAAAGCGCCGCCGCCGATGAGGCTGAAGATCAACCAGGCGCGGCGCGGGTTCTTGACGGCGGCAGTTCGCGAAAGCGGCCGGGCGGATTTGGCGCCTTGGGGGGCGGTGTCGCCTTTTGCGGAGGGGTCTTCGGTATCGACCGACGCCAGACTCTCCCACGGCGCTTCTTCTTCGACCGCTACGGGCTCCGGCTCCGGTTCAGTGACCGTCTGCGCGGCCCGTGGCGGCGGCGCTGGCGCCGGCTTGGTGGGCGGGGGCGGCGCGGCGGCCCTTGGCTTGGGGGCCGGTGGCGGCGCGCCGGCCGCGGGGACGCGCGCCGGCGCGGCTGTCGGTTTGGACGGCGCCGACGGCGCCGGAGTCCGCGGCGCCGTCGCTGCACCGGACATCTTCTGTTTCGCTGACATCCCTTGCAGCGCCTTGGGCACCGTCGGCGCGCTCGTCTTGACGATCGCCGTGTCCATGTGCTCCGCCGCATTGCTGGGGCCCACGGCCGCCGGGCTGAGATGCGGCATCTCGACGTCGGGCGGCGGACCGATCGCCTCTTGCGTGTACGGCTCGAGCGCCTGCGCCACCTCGGCCGGCGTCTGGTAGCGCTGACCTAGTTCCTTGGCCATCATCTTGGCGATCACCGCGGCCAACGCCGGCGGCACTTCCGTACGAAACTCCGTCACCGGCTTGGGTTGACGATTCTGATGCCACAGCAGCTTCTGGGCCACCGTGCCGTCGCCGAACGGCGTGCGGCCGGTCAGCATGAAATAGAAGGTGGCGCCGAGGCTGTAAATGTCGGCGCGGACGTCCACGGTGTGGCTGTCGATGGCCTGTTCGGGGGCCAGATAGTCGGCGGTGCCCAGCACGTTTTCGTCGAATTTCCTGGTCAGCATGTCGTCATCGTCGTTGAAGAAGCGGGCCAAACCCATGTCGAGGATTTTGACGACGCCGGTGCGATCGACCAGGATATTGCCCGGCTTGATGTCGCGATGGATCAGCCCCGCATCGTGCGCGTGCTCCAAACCGAGCGTCGCCTGGCGGATGTAATGGCACGAGCGCGTGATGTCCATCGGTCCGGACTTCTTGACGATTTCCTGCAAACTGGCGCCGTCCACGTACTCCATGACCAGGAAGTGCAACGTGTCGTCTTGGTCGATGTCGTAGGCATGGACGATGTTGGGATGGTCCAGGGCGGCGACGGCGCGGGCCTCGCGATAGAAACGCTGCAACGCCGATTCGTCCTGGGCTTTGGCGGTCGGCAGCACCTTGACCGCGACCCGGCGCCGCATCAGCTTGTGCTCGCACAGGTAAACGCTGCCCATGCCGCCCGAGCCGAGGCTTTCCAGCACCTTGTATTTGCCGATGGTGAAACGACGCCACTTCCCTTGCAGAATCTGTTCGGCCTGGAATTTGGTCAGGATGCTGTCGCGGATGAGCAGAGCGGCCGCTTCGCCCGGCTTGATGGGCAGGCTGCCGTTGGATTTGGCTATCTGCAACCAGACGTCGAGGCGTTTGTCGTCGGCGACGCCGCTTTTGCGGATCAATTCCAAAAATTCATCGGTAGTGGCTGGCGCAGCCATTCGCTCATCCTGCGGGTCGGCCGGGAGCGCAACCTCCCCGGTTGGCAGAGGGGATACCCCGGCGCAAACAACTATAGGTCATGCCGGGGCCGGTTTGGGGAAAAAATGAGGACCGCCGCCCGGATGGCCTGTAAATGGGGAGACATGAGTTATTCTAAGCGGGATTCGGGCGGGTTCTAAGGGAATTCTTCACAAAGGGGAATAATTCGCGGCCGGGGGGTGCCGCCGCAACGAGAAATGAAGATTGCTGCAAAAGATAGCGCCAGCTGCCAAAAAGGCGGAGCCACGGGGCTTGGCCCCGTGGACTGCGCCGCCGCGATACTCACTTGGCTTGTTTCCTTTCTTGCTCCATTTTCGCTTGCCGCATTTCAATCAAGAGGGCCACGATGCGCATGTGGATGTCGGCCGTCTGGTTGATGACTAAGCTCTTCCCTTCCGGGAAATACTCGATCGACCCGTTGCCGCCGACCAATTCCCAGCTCGTCGGCTCGATCGTCTTGGTGATCACTTGAATGAGCGACACCGCTTCCTTGCCGGCTTTGGCGTCCATCAAGTCAGCCACGGCGTGAACTTTGACAATCAGCTTGGTGTCAACGGTCTTTGCCGGCGCCGATTCCGATGGCGTCGTATTTCCGCTGCCCGGAGCGCCCGGCGGCAACGTTTCGGGTTCATCTTTCGGCCGCTTCAGCACGAACAGCACCAGGTCGGAGCCGGGCGTCGTTTTGAATTCCTTGGGAGTCTCCGACACGCCACCTGCCTTTCGGTCCCAGCGCGTGCTCCAGCAGACTTTCAGCTCGTCGCCGCGCAGCTCGTAGAGGATGCGCTGTTCGCTCGGCTGGGGACCGGCGCTTTGCACGATGAGGAGATTGCGCGGCCCGTCGTTGTCCAGCACGAATTCGTATTGCGCATTGAAAAATCGGCGCGGCACGGCGTCCGGCTGGCCCGGCTGATTTGGCCCCGTCATTTGCCAATGGCCGTCTCGAATGTTCAAGGAAACGGACTTCAGCTCGCGCGGCAAAAACGCTTCGCCGTTGAACTCGCCGGAGACAGCCTTCCAGTCTCCCTGCAGTTGATCCAGCCGCTGATAGATTTGCTGGCGCGTCGGCGGGCGCATCAGCGTCCAGGTTTGGTAGGCGTCTTTCGGGCCCTTCGGACGCGACTCTTTATCCGGGCCACCATAGAAGTAAAGGCGCAGTTGATTGCCGTCGAGAACGTAGATCCCAAGTACGGGCCTATTCTGGTCTTCCAACGTGTAATCGAAAGTGCCCGGGCCGATGGTGAGATGAAACTTCTCGCGGTTAGATTTGGTCGTCCAGAGCGCTTGGTCGGCCGCAATTCGCAAGAAAGATTTGCCGTTCTCGAGGCCATCGTACACCGTGGTCTGGCCGGCACGCGGGGGTGGTCCACCGCCGCCCTTCGGTACAACGGCACCGCCGCCCTTCGGTCCTACGTTGCCGGCGCCGAACGCTCTCACGCCGCCGGTGTCCAACGGTCCCGCGCCGGCACCTTCCTGCATGCGGTACCGGGTCTCGATTTGCAGTACGCGCCAAAGACCCAGCAGCGTATCTTTTGCTTGCGGGTCTGTCTTGCCGGCTTTGGTTCTCGGTTGAGCGACCGGGAGAAGGGGTGGCGCTTGTTCCGCTTGGTCCGCACTGTTGGTTGCCGGCGGCTCGTTCGCATTGGCGTCGGTCCACAGATGGCGTGAACCCAAGCCAAAACCCAAGGCGACGGCGCACAGCAGCGCCAGCGCCGCGATCTGTTTCAATTTGCTCAGGAACATCGCCGCCACCATTCCTTTCACAAGAGAGGCGATCGCGGCGGACGATGGCGCCGTCGCGCTGGCCGCTTGAATCGTGCTCGCCAGAAGAGCATGCGGGACCGCCGCGCCGGCAATCTGTTCCGCCAAGGTGATTGTTCCACCGCCCACCGCCAGCGCGACGCCGCGCGCTTGCAATCGTTTCGCCAACAAGCGCCGCGCGTACGCCAACCGGCTCGACAGCGTGCCTTCCGCAACGCCAAGCTGCTTCGCCGCTTTCATGCGGCTGCATCCCTGCAATTCGCACAGCACCACGGCGAGGCGATACTTGGCCGGCAGTCGTTCGATCTCCTCGTCGAGCACGGCTTGAACGTCGTGATTCGGTTCGACCGGAGCGACCATTTGCGGCGGCATGGCATCCACCTGGAGTTCGCGACGGCGGCGGCGCAATCCACGGGCCTTCAGCGCCGTGCGCACCGCCACGCCGTACAGCCAATTGCCGACGTAACCGCGCGGCCGTACCGCATGCGCTTTGCGCGCCAGCACCCAGAAAGCGGCCTGGAAGGCGTCTTCGGCATCTTGGGCGTGGCCGAGAATGCGCCGGCACACGCCGAGCACCATCGGCCCGTGGCGCTGCACGAGGACCGCGAAGGCCGTCTGATCGCGGCGCGTCAAAAACGCTTCCAGCAGCGCCGCATCGTTGGCCTGGGCGTCCTGGCGGTACGATTGTGCCCGTAAGTCGGCGACGACGCGTTCGATAATCTTGGCCTGCATGAGCTGCCCTCTTATTCATTCATTACCCTGTGGCGCCCCGGCGCGTCGATGAATTTCTTTGGAATGGCGGCAAAAGTCTCAACCCAGAGCCCCGACTTTTTCCGAGAAGCCGGATTTCTTTGCAGAAGGACGCCGCACCGGGTGAGCCGGCTGCGATGGCAACATTGCCAAAAAGTGGCAACGTTGCCAAAAAGTGGCCACCTTGGAATTTCAACATTGCCAAAAAGTGGCAACGTTGCCAACCTGCCACACCGAGGAAAATTGGCACATCGTGACAGCCCTTCGCACAAGTCCCTTTGCAGAAAGGCTTTGCGATTTTCCTGTCCGTGTCGCCAAATGCCGGAGATTTGGCGCACCGATGGCGTATTGGCTCGCTGGGCCATTTTGCAACGCACCACTCTCGTTATCGCCGACAGTGTGGTACGATGCAACCAATTGTTGATCCCTGATGATAGTTTTCTGACCTCTGTCCCATGCTTCCCCTCCTGACCGCACCCTGGGCCTTGGCAGCGCTGGCGGCTTTGCCGGCGCTGGCGGCGCTGTACTGGCTGCGCAACACCTGGCGCGAGGTGCCGGTCTCCAGCCTGATGTTTTGGCTGCACCAGTCCGAATCGCAAGCAAGCGGTTTGCACATGCGCCGGTTGCAGACTCCCCTGCTCTTCTTCCTCGAAGTCGCCGCCTTGCTGCTGCTCGCCCTGGCCGCGACCGGGCCGCGCGTCGATATCGGGCAAGGTCGCTGGCCCCTGGTCGTCGTGCTGGACGATTCGTTTTCGATGCAGGCCGGCGGTGACGAATCGGCCCGGCACTTGGCCCAGGCCGCCCTGGAGCGCGAATTGCGCTGGGGCGACGGCCATCCGGTGCGCTTCATCCTCGCTGGTGAATCGGCGCAATTGCTCGGCGACACGATCGGCTCGTGGGCGGAGGCAAATGAGGCTCTCGAAGGCTGGCGCTGCCGGGCGCCGACGGCCCGCTTGCCGCAAGCGACCGCGCTGGCAAGCGAGCTGAGCGGCGACAAGGCGCGTATCCTGGTGATCAGCGATCATGCGCCCATACCCCCCGGCTCCCCCCCTTCGGAAGGGGGGGCATGGGGGGGTGGGGGCCGCGTGCAATGGTGGTCGTTCGGTAAGCCGCGCGCGAATCTCGCCTTCGTCAATGCGGCGCGCAGTTCGCGCGAGGGCTTGGATCGCTGTCTGCTCGAAGTCGCCAATTTCTCACCGCAGCCGCAATCGACAACGCTGGTCCTGAAAACGCCCGGCGCTGGCCAAGAACTGCATCGTGAGACGCTGACACTGTCCGCACATGAAATTCGCCGTGTAATCTTGCGACTGCCGAACCCCCCCATGCCCCCCCTTGCTAAGGGGGGGAGCCAATTGTCGCCCCACCTTTCGAAGGGGGGGGACGGGGGGGTAGTTCAAGCGCAACTCGGCGACGACGCCCTGCCCTTTGACAATCAGGTCATGTTGGTGCGCGAAGAAGCTCCGCCGGTGCGCGTGCTCGTACAAATCAAAAACGATGCGATGCGCGTGCCGATGGAGAAAGCTCTGCAAGCGACGGGAAGAACTGCCCCGCCCGGCGACGCGCCACAACTCTTGATCACCGATGACGCCGATTCGCAGCCGGCCGCGGCGGATACTTGGATGGTGCAACTGCTTGCCGAGAAGGACGCCGATGCCTTCGTCGGCCCGTTTGTGCTCGACCGCACGCATCCGCTGACCGAAGGGCTGGGCCTGGCCGGCGTCATTTGGGGCGCGGGCGCGGCGCGGGAATTCCCCGGCGCTCCGATCGTCCTGGCCGGCAGCGTTCCGCTCGTCACCGACACCGAAAACCTCGCCGGCCAGCATCACCTGCGTCTGCGTTTGCGGCCCGATTTGTCCACGCTGCTCGAAGCGCCCGCCTGGCCGATCTTCGTGTGGAACCTCGTCAACTGGCGCGCGGCCGAATTGCCTGGTCTGCGCCGCGTGAATTTGCGCTTGGGCGAGTCGGCGCAGGTGACCTTGCCGCTGGGCGTCGAGTCGGTGACGCACATTCCGCCGCACGGGCCGACGCGCCTGTTGCCGGTCCACCATCAGCGCGTGCACGTGATGCCGCCCGAAGCGGGCCTGCACGAGATCGAGGCCGATACGATGAAGTACACGTTCGCCGTCAACGTGCTGCGCTCGGAGGAATCCGACTTGACGAAATGCGTCACCGGCCGCTGGGGCGCATGGACCGAAGATCTCGCGACGGCGCCGGCGATCTATCATTTGGCATGGATACCGTTGTTGATAGTATTGGGCGTCTTGACGCTGTACATGGCGCTGGCCGTGCGATCAGGGAAATAGCGAAGATGGTTTACCGTGACTAAACGTCGAAAGGGTGTGCCATGTCGTGGATCGTCCTAGGCGCGGCGGCACTGGTCGTCGCAATCGGCGTCTTTGTGCTGATCTTCTGGTCGCTCGGCAAAGGCGGCGATGAATAACCCAAGGAGGCAGTAATGATGGACTTTCTCTTGGCGCCGAGAATTTTGGTGTTGATCATTCTCGCCATCGTTGCGCTGGGTGGCTTGGCCTTCTTGATCTATTGGTTAACAGGCCCAGGCGGAGGTGACGGCGGCGATGAATGACGAAGGAGCTGACCATGGATGTCTCTTTGCTTGCGATTATTGTCCTTGGCGTCGTCGTCCTGGGCGGCGTGTTCTTCCTGATCTACTGGTGGACCGGTTCGGACAAAAACGATTAAGGACTCGGAAGAATTTAACTATCCCGGCGAGCCGAGCCGCGTCAGCGGCCGGGTTACGGACGCGAACTCACCCGGCTCCTTACGGAGCTCCGCTCGCCCGAAGGATTATTTTTTTTCCCGCTCCCTAA
>Ga0080064_1001210_pt1 | contig 55300 bp, 53 predicted proteins | sample Subgrocontami54m_FD_69260 | JGI IMG/M metagenome (GOLD analysis project Ga0080064, IMG submission 69260) | Subsurface groundwater microbial communities from S. Glens Falls, New York, USA - GMW46 contaminated, 5.4 m (SPADES assembly) (version 2) ...
GTTGACTGCAACGACAGCGTGGACTGCACGTTTGATCTGTGCCTTGAATCCGCTGCGATCTGCTCGCACGTAGCTAATCATGCCGCTTGCGACGACTGGTCAGTCTGTACGACAGATCTCTGCACGCCGACCGGCTGTGCAAGCGAAGTAACGCTTGATGAGGACGACGATGGATTTACGGCGCAGGGTTGTGGCGGAACCGACTGCGACGATTCAAATCCGGCGGTGCATCCGGGTGCGGTGGAAGTGTGCGATGGCCAGGATAACGATTGCGATGGCTCCAGAGATGTAGGATTCACGTTTGGTGCGTGCACCAACGGTCTTACGGGCGCGTGTCTGCGATTCGGATCCTTGACGTGTCGCGCAGACGGAACTGCTACCGAGTGTTCAGCTACGATCGTGGCGCCAGTTCCCGAGATCTGCAACGGTGTCGATGATGACTGCGACGGGATCGTAGACGATTCGTCGGCATGTTGTCCTACGACTCCTTGCGAGAGCGGGCAGCGGTGTTGTAGCGGCGTGTGCGTAAGTGGTAGTTGTTGCGATAACGGTCAGTGCCAGTGGTGGAATGGGAGCGCAACCGTCTACTCTGTCTGCAGTGCTTCGCATACTTGCGTGTCCTGTACGAGTGACGCGCAGTGCAATACGGTCAATGTGGCCGGACTTCCTGCAGTGTGCTGCGCAGGGGTGTGTTACCCTGGTGACTGTTGCAGCGATTTCGACTGCCCCTACGATTGGACGTGTTTCCATCCCTGGGGCTCGCACACCTGTAATAGGCCGTAGGTCGATATACTTTCCGTAACCGTTCTTTGGTTAAGACAGCGTGCGAGTTTCGAGATAACTCGCCAATCCCGCGTCGATGCTTCTGCTCGGCCGGGTTTTTCTTTTTGGAAATAGCCCATGCAGGATATGTTAAAATATGCCCCCATACACCGCAATTAAAAAACGGTCAAAAAGCAACGACCGTTACTAAAGTGCCGATTTTTTATGCAAGGTTTTAGGCGGGCTCAGTAGAGTTTGAATGGCTCAACCGCGTTGAGCCATTGTTCGTAGTATTTCATTTTCCCGTTGACAAAACACCAATGATGGTTGCACTGATACAGGGAATATGATACTGTAGATATACTTATATTTATAACCCAACGATGTATGTTTAAAAAATCGCACGAGCTCGAATCGCTTTTAGGGTCTTCATCTTCGGCCAAAGGGGGTCAAGATACTACTGAATCCGTGATTGGTCCTTCAGTGCATCTTGAGGGTAATTTTAATTCTTCCGGCAATATTGTGATCGGGGGTTCGCTTTCCGGCGGGCTTACTACCTCCGGCGACGTACGGGTACTTGAAGGCGCAAAAGTCCAGGCAACGGTATCGGCGACCCATGTATATGTCGCAGGTGAGGTTCGCGGGGATGTGCGGGCGAATGAGCTTCTTGAACTTGGTCCGACTGCGCGACTGTACGGTAATATCGAGGTAAAAGTACTTACGGTTGCTCCGGGCGCGATCTTGCATGGGAAGTGTTCGATGAAACTCAATGGAAAAGTCGTTGAGAAATTGGACCAGCCAACAAAAAGCGTAAAGCAACCGGTTGGAAAAATGAGTGAAGTGATTGAGTAGTTTTTAGGGAAGCGTTCTGTGAACGGTTTGGGACGGTATGCCCGCTCTAAGTTTTTCCGCATCAATGAATCACTATGTCGAGATGGAACGCAGTGTATGCGCAAGGGGGTCACTATAATTGTTGGCTGTCACGCTGCCTCTGGCAGAAGCGGAAAAATTTAGGCGGGTATGTATCTTTATCTTTACGCCCCGTATCTCAAGGACAAAAAGTATGCGCGCGACATTGCGCTGTTTGAGGGGCGGGTTACCGATTTTGGTATAAGCGGGAAGGTCGCGCAGCTCTCTCAGTTTCTCAAATTCCCTGCGGCGATCAAAGAATTTGGCATGAAACGGTTGACTACGCTTGTGGTCGTAGGAAATGACACGCTACTCGAAGAGTCGGTGAATCAGTTTGCGGGATCAAACGTGGTTATTGGATTTGTACCAATGGGCGAGAGTCATTACGGGTCGCTCCTAGGAATTCCTTCCGGACCTTCTGCGGCGGATATATTGGCAGCTCGCCGAATCGCCAAGTACGATCTTGGAAAGGTTGAAAATCGATTTTTTCTCGGGATGCTTCGCTGTCAGGGAAAGGGAATAGAGATTCATACGCCGACCTTCAGCATCTTTCCAAACGGAGAAGCGGCTGTCGAGGTTGGTAATCTTTCGCCGGAGGCGTTGCCTAATGATGGATTTCTCGAGGTTCGGGTTCGGCCGATTGACGGAGCGATGTTTCGCAAAAAAGAAATGGCCCTTTCGCATCTGAAAGTAAGTTCATGTCGATTGAAGGCGCTCAAACCAACGCTTGTAAATTGTGGCGATATATTTACGCTTAAAACTCCGCTCCAGGTTGACATTTCCAAGGAAGCGATTAGAATGATAGTGGGGCGGATGATGAAGCGAGTGAAAAATTGAAAATACAAAGCAAAATGTGCCCAGGTGGAGAAATTGGTAAACTTACCACCTTGAGGTGGTGGCGCCCGCAAGGGCTTGGGGGTTCGAGTCCCCCCCTGGGCATTGAGTGAACAAAGTGAACGAAAGGCACAGAGCGAGCAAATGATTTTGCTCGCGGGAGAGGATCGAATCCTCGTCTGGACACCACGCGCGATTAGCTCAGTTGGTTAGAGCATCGCTTTTACACAGCGAGGGTCGCAGGTTCGAGTCCTGCATCGCGCATTGTGAAAATTGAACTTTTGGTGTATACTTGGTAGTGTAATATACACAAAGGTTCAGTTTTTATGAAAAAAGAGGAAAAACAAATGGCCCGTGGATTACGTGCTCAAGGTTATTCACTCAATGGAATTTGTAAGGAACTCAATGCTGCAAAGGGAAGTGTCAGTGTATGGGTGCGGGATATCAAATTAACACCCGCACAGCAGCAAACTATCTTGCAATCAAGAAGGGGAGCTATTGAGAGGGGTAGATTGACTCGATTGAAGAATGAGAATGCGCGACGGCAAATTATTATCGACACGGCACAAAAGCAAATCAAAAATATATCGTCGAAGGAATTGTGGTTAATCGGGGTGATGCTCTATTGGGCAGAGGGCGGTAAGACTAATCGTGGGTTGGTGAGATTTTCCAACAGCGATCCGGAGATGATTAAGTTAATGATGAAGTTTTTTAGGAAAATTTGTAAAGTCCCCGAGGCAAAATTTAGAGGGTATATTCATATTCATCCGCACCTTGACTATAGAGCCGCAGAGCACTACTGGTCAGGACTCACAGATATTCCTTTGAAACAGTTTTTTAAAACTTACCGTAAAATGAATAAAGCAAGTAAGCAAAAGAGAGATACGCTACCGTTTGGGACAATGGATGTTTACATTTGTAGTACCGAATTATTTTTGAAGATACAGGGTTGGACTAAAGGAATTTATAATGCCTATTGATGTGCGGCGATCGTGCATTGGGGCGCAACGAATCCATATACTGGAACAATAGAAAACAAGAGATGTGTATGTGTTTGCACTGATTTTACGATTCGTGTTATATGAAATACTATCAAGCAGAGGAATTGTTTACTAATATTAAGCGGTCGATATATTGCACCGACCAAACGATAGAGAATAATGGCGGGAAAAAGAAAGCATTTGATAATTTATCTACTGACGATAAACTCAAATTTATTGCACCTCAATTAGAAATTTATCGTGCCGCTGTGCAAAGTAAGAGTCAAATTTTGCCCACCATTGCGACGCTGGCCGCTACTCTTGTTGTTGTGGCAACGTTAAACAATGATTTGGTACCTCTTACGGCTAATGAAACGAAAATAATTTTATCTATTTTTTTGCTGTTTATTCCAACTACACTCCATTATTATATAAAGCAGGCAGAGCATACCGCAATAAATGCTCTAAGTATTATCCAGTCCTATCATGGTGATGATATATTTGAGAAGTTTTTTAAACCAACATTTTTTGCACAGTTAAGTTCGGACTTCCCGATGATAATAGTATATATATTTTATGGTATAGTATTCTGGATTTTATTTAGAATTTTTGGTATATGAAATGCTGTTTCATTCGAGATCGGAGCCGATTCCCTCAGCGCGCATTGAAGTGAAATACACGCTTGACTTGCATACTATACTCTGGTATTGTCAAAGTATGACGCAGCATTGTTTGCAAAACAGCATGATGGAAATGATGGCCCTCAAACACGAAGGCACATTTTCTCATATGTAAAAATTACAACACATTTAAGAGAAAACGGCCTTCGCAAAGAGGGCCGTTTTTGTTAACTATAACCATCGCATTATGAACATCGCGATTATAAACGATTGCCGCGACGCAAATGCCGCCGGCAGACAAACCGCAAGGACTGCCTCACTTCTCGGTGGCCACGTATCTTTTATCGGAGTTGATAATGATCTTCAGGCCGCAGGAAATCTTATTGACATTCTCGACGCGCTTGGAGAACATCCGGGTGTCGTTCTTGTAAATGTTGCTCCGAGAAATGGCAACGCAAAAAAGTGGGAAAACGGGACACCATTTGGTTATTTTTGGTACAAAAAGATTCTTATTCTTTCAAGCATTGATGGCTATACGTTGTCACTTGCTAAGAAATTCAGACTTACTGAATACATCAATGTTCTCGATATTTCAAACACATTAGATCAACTTATCGCTCGTGGAATGATATCGCATGAGCTGAAAAATCGTATTACGAGGACGCAATTTAGAAGTTACGATTTTCTCCCTCGCATAGCCGCATTTCTTGTTCAAGATGAAAACCTGCAAAGCGATCAAATGAAGATATGTAATATACCCGATGTGTTATCAGCGATTTGGTGGATCGACAATTTTGGTAATTGCAAAACAACGCTTTTGCGAGGGGATGTGAACAACGCGGAATATGTTACAACAAAATTCGGCGTGCTGCCCTATTTCCCACGATTAAAAGATGTGTCAAACAATACCGCTGCCATTATTACGGGGAGTTCAGGTATTGGAGAAGAACGTTTTTTGGAGGTAGTTATTCAAGGCAAGAGTGCTGCAAAACATCTTGGAATATCCGTGGGAGATTTGGTGTTGCCGTAATGTTACAGCGTCCCCAGATCTAGCGTTTGGTCAATTGTAATCTGTTCAACAAATTCGTATGCGTGGGAAACGAGAATGACCGCGCCCTCAAAAGAGTCGAGCGCTTTTGCGATAATAGGGATGTGGCGAAAGTTAATGTGGTTGGTCGGTTCGTCCATAATCAAGAGTCCGGGTTTTTGTAAAACGAATCGTGCGTAGCAAAGAAGTCCTTTTTGCCCCTCTGAAAGCGCGCCTACTTTGTTGCGCAGGGTTTCTCCGTTCAGTAAAAAACGCGCGCCGGTTGCATAAATTTCTTGGTTGTCGGGTTTTTCCATCATTTCTTTGAGAGAATCGTACGCGGTTTTGTCGAAATCAAGTCCGGAAAAATCTTGGCGATAATAACCCACCCGTACCCCTTTTGCAATGGTTGCACCTTTTTCCGTGCCGTTTGCCAGTGCTTCAAGGAGTGTGCTCTTGCCAATGCCATTCGGACCTTTTATAAGAAGCATTTCTTTTTTATGAACCTTACGCGCAGGCGCAATTTCCTTCCGCACGACCTTGTGATTTACGACAATACCAACCGAGCTGATTTCAACAACTGCGCCGATCATGTCGGTCTGCGCCGGTATGGTAAATTCGCCGATCGTTTTATCTTCCTGCCGCTCATCAACCATTTCTTCCTCCGCAGTTTCCACTTGATCGCGTAGCTTGCTTGCGAGCTTGCGCATTTTACCTCCTTTGTTCGCGAAAAAGTTTATTTTGTCTTTGCGGTCTTGGATACTCCGTTTAAGCTGAGCGTTTTTTGCGCGCTCGCGTTCGATTTGTGCCTCGATCTCATAGAGTACGGTATAGTAGTCCCCGACGTATTGTTGTACCTTATGGATATGCGAATCAAGATAGAGCACGCCATCGGTAAACGAATTTAAAAAATTCGCATCGTGAGAAATAACGATGCACGTTTTTGGGTAGGCAATTAAAAATGAAGTGAGATGCTCAATGCCTTCGGCGTCTAAATTATTGGTTGGTTCATCAAGCAGTAAGATATCCGGACTTTGAATAAGCGCGAGCGCAAGGAGCAGGCGCGCTTGCTGACCTCCGGAAAATTCTTTTATTTTTTTATCCATTGGCGCGTTTAAATGCACGACTGCCAATACGTCTTTAATGCGCTTTGGGAGATCATAGCTCTTTTTTTCAAATACGTCTCCAAAAAATGTTTCTATGGTTTTTTCCAAATTTTCTCGCTTCATAACTTGGGTGGCAATCGCGATTGTTTTGCCAATGCCGAGATGCACGCTTCCCTCCGTTGGTTTAATCTCTCCGGTAATCAATTTGAAAATTGTGCTTTTGCCCGCGCCGTTTTGTCCCATAATCGTGATCTTCGCATTTTCGCGCGCGGAAAAAGAGGCCTCATTCAAAATGGGTTTATCAATAACGTATTGAAATGATACTTCGTCAAAGCGGACGATCACGTCGCCGTGGTTTGTGGGCATACCCGCCTAAGTTTTTTCGCTGTTACTGAATAAGCGTATGCCACCGAGACATTTTTCCCGGATTGTAGGCGCCTCCTTTTTCACAGTACCTTATGCTCCGAACGCGGAGCAATGCGAAAAAATTTAGGCGGGCATATAGTGGCAGAAGTATATCAGGAAATAGCGGGTGGGTCAATTACTTGCCCTTGTAGGGGCGTGGCACGTGGTGTACAATATTGAACTATGCCCGCGCTAAGTTTTCCCGCATCAATGTGCAGCGTTGCTATACATAGGATAATTTCTATGAAAAATATGAGCATAATCTATAGCCCCCGCTTTTGACAGAAGCGGGAAAATTTAGGCGGGTATGACCTATATTATTGCGATTATCGGAGTTGCTGTGGGCGGACTTATTACCGCGTATTCAGAAAAAATCTATGAGAATTTTGGGCCATCTGATTGGGCCGAGCAGAAGCTTGGATCCGGCGGTTCGCGGCTTTTTTATAAACTGGTCGGTATTGGGATTATTTTTCTCTCGTTTTTTTACATGAGCGGGATACTTCAGTCAATCGGACTTGCAATATTTAGCAAACTTTTCAATTTGAAGTAATAGTGGTATACTATTCCTACAAATTACAAATCCAATTGCAAATATACAAATTTGTATATTCGTACGAACATTTGTAATTAGTAGTGATATGTCTATTCAATTACGAGGAGGTACGGCACTTATTGACCCTGGCGCGCTTTTGGCTCATGCGGGGATTAAACAAGGTGATGTGGTTGTTGAGTTTGGCTGCGGTACGAGCGGGCACTTGGTATTTCCGGCAGCGCATCTTGTCGGACCGACCGGCAACGTATACGCGGTTGATATTTTAAAGTCAGCGCTTGCCGCGATTGAGAGTCGTCGCAAAATGGAGGGCGCGGATAACGTGCAGACGATTTGGGCAGATCTTGAGCGTTCGGGTTCGCTTTCAAAGATCGCCGCATCCTCAGTCGATATCGTAGTCATGCTTCACATCCTGGGCCAAGTTAAAGAGCAACAACATATGCTCGCGGAGACTGCGCGCATTCTGAAACCCGAAGGAGTACTTTTGATTTGCGATTGGGTTCTTACGGCAACTCCTTTGGGTCCGCCCCCGGCGCACCGCCTTGATCCTTTGGTTGCAAAGCAGTACGTCCAAGCAGGAGGATTTACGACGAAAGATGAATTTTCAGTGGGCGCATATCATTGGGGGATAGTATGTAAAAAGAAATAATACATTAAGAAAAAAACAATCAAAATATGAGTCTTGTCAATCTTTTACATCGATCTTATTGGTTCGCGGTTGCCACACCCCCATTTCTGAGAACTTCTTTTATTATCGTGCTTGTAATTATTGGGGCTATATTTGCAACAGGAATTGTGTTGCGAATTATTGCAAATAAAAAGCGCAATAATCCTCCTTTGAAAAATGGATTGATCCGCCTGAGTCGTCCACTTTTCTTTCTCGCGATTGCGCTGTTTATATTGGTGTGGTTTCGACAGCTTGGGGCAGTTATTCTTTCAGCGCGCGCATGGCTTGCGCTCATCGTAATTATTGCCGGACTATGGTTTGGGTTTGCGCTGCGCGCGGTTCTTCGATCATACAAAGTCGAGTACGCGCGGTTGCAGGAGAAGTGGAAATATCAGGAATATCTTCCTAAAAAGAGGAAATAGCGTATGTCGCTTAAGTCAAAAATTGAGTCATTGCTTTTTGTCGCGGGGAAGCCGCTGACAGTAAAAAAAATTGCAGAACTCGTTTCCGGTAAGGAGCAGGAAGTAGGGGATGCGCTTAAAGAGCTCCAGGGTGAATATCAGGGCGCGCAAAAAGGTATTCAATTTCTTTCAACCGGAAAAGAATGGCAAATGGGAACCTCCGGAGAGAATGCGGAGGTAGTGTCCGGATTTGTAAAAGAAGAATTTGCGGGCGAGCTTACGCGACCTCAACTTGAGACGCTTACGGTTATTGCGTACCGTGGTCCTATTTCAAAAACCGAACTTGAGCTTATCCGCGGGGTGCACTGCGGTCTTATTTTAAGAAATCTTTTAATTCGGGGTCTTATTGACGAAGAATATCATGCCGTCCGCAAAGAAACTCATTATAGGGTGAGTATTGATTTTTTGCGCCATTTGGGAATCGGCGATCTTTCGCAACTCCCGGAGTATGCAATCCTGCATGGTCACGAGGTAATGCAGACACTTCTTGCGCAACAGCAAGCGCAGGCGGAGAACAAACCCTAATTTTCAAAACCATGCTTTTGCAACTGGTTTCTCTTTTTACCGCAATTACGCAAGTACTTTTTGTACATCCGCCTGTTGTCAGTTCTCAATCTACTGTTAACGCTTCACGATTTGCAGACGCGCCGCCGCTTTCTGCGACGAGCGCATTTTTAATTGATACCACGACGGGAACAATTGTGCACGGAAAAAATGCCGATGTGGAAGTTCCGATTGCGAGTATTACAAAACTCATGGCGGCTTTGGTGATTCTTGACCAGCATCCCCGTCTTGATGGGCAGATTACCTTTGAAGAGAGAGATATGCGTAGAGGAGACATTACCCAGCTTATTGTTCAGGATGTTGTTACATTTCACGATGCATGGAAGCTCATGCTTGTCGGGTCGTCAAATGATGCAACCGCGCTTTTGGCAAGGACCGTTTCCGGCAGCGAGAAAAAATTTGTCGTGCAAATGAACGCGAAGGCAAAGCAGCTTGGTCTTACGCATACTCGTTTTACCGATCCTACCGGACTTGATCCGGGGAACGTTTCCACCGCACGAGAAGTTGCGGCTTTCGCGCGACGCGCGCTTGCGGAGCGGGAAATCCAAGAAACGGTTGTTATTCCACGATTCAGTTTTGCGCCAAAAGGAAAGCCCGCTCGTATAGTGTATTCGACTGATCAACTTTTGCATTGGTTTGATCCGGGTCGAGCGCGATCGTTTGGGGGTAAGACCGGACACATTGAGGAGAGCGGATATAATTTGGTATTTGCAATGGGTACCGACCAACACGAGCTTGTCGGGGTGGTACTTGGAAGTGAAAGCAATGATGCGCGTTTCTCCGAGATGGGTAAACTATTGTCCTGGGGGTTTAAGGTGGCGTCGGTTGCCCCGTAGCGGCAGCCCACGCAAAAACGTAGAGGACGGCACGGAAGTATGTGCTCGCAGCTGCAAGGGTCCTCTTCCGCCCCATCGCAATGGGCGTCATACCTCATGAGGGAGCCCATTGTGATGGAAGGCTGCAGACGCTCCCAATGCTGCTCACCCACACTGTCCGTGCCATTCTATTACCAGAATTTGTCGTGGATTATCCGCTCCATGGCAACCTCCTTGTTGGGAGGAAAAAAGATACTAACGTAGCTCTAGAAGTACAATTTCAGGAGGGTTGAATAAACGTGCGCGAGGGCCGGATTCTGAGATGCCGGAGGTGATAAAGAGGCGTGGATATTTCGAGGTGGACAGAATTGTTTTTTGTCCGGTAGGAGGAGCGTGGTCTGTATAGTGAAGTTCAAATAGTCCTTTATCAAATGATTTTGGAAGATCAGAAGGTAGGCGGGCAAGCGAACCAATAAAAGGCAGACGGATTTGGCCGCCATGGGTATTCCCGGCTAAAATGAGATCGATATTTTTTGCTTGTCCCGCCTTGGCGGTGAATTCAGGATCAAGGATAAAATCGGGATTGTGGACAAGAACAACGACTGGTAATTCGGTAATTAGGTAATTGGGTAATTTGTTAAGCGCGGCGGGCATGTCGGTTTTTTTCGAGAGCCAGTCATCGAGTCCGATGAGCAGCAAGGGAGCTCCGTGGAGTTCCAGATGCTGTGTTTCGTTGCGCATTACTTTTACTCCCGCGTCGGTAAGGGCCTTTGCAACAATTCCCGCAAGACCTTCATCAATTTTGAATTGTGGTTTTTGCTTAACTTGATAATCGTGATCTCCGAGTACTGCGTAGACCGGAAATGCAGAACGTAGAACGGAGAACGGAGAAAGATATTTGGCATGCTCCGGTTTATCTACGATCAAATCGCCGGCGATGAGAACAATGTCCGGTTTTTCAGAAATGATGCGTTTTGAAACGCGGCGGATCCAGCCGTCTTGTTTGTACGTTCCTACGTGCACATCAGAGATAAGTGCAACCCTGACCAGTTTTTTTGGTTCAAAATTAGGAAGATCAATTGAGACACGATTGACAGTAATGATGCGCGGTTCGATAAACGAACCCCAAAAAACCAAAGTAGCGCCGCAACATAACAGCACTGCAACAAAAAGAGTAAGACGACTATGTCGCGATTCCCATGTTCCTTGCCGCTTGCGATCGCGCCAGATGTTTATGCAAAGTATGTCAGATGCGACAAGGAATAGAATAATAATGGAGTCGAAGAAAGGATTCATACGTTTGACAATGTTGAGACAGCAGTGTATCATACTATTCACGCATTTGTATAGCGGGGTAGAGCAGCTTGGTAGCTCGCCGGGCCCATAACCCGGAGGTCGCCGGTTCAAATCCGGCCCCCGCAACCAAAAACATCTCGCCATGGCGAGATGTTTTTGTACAAGAGAGATTTTCTAGAAAAGCGGCAGCTGTTGAGAGGGGAGCGTTGCGATGATTTGTTTTACGAGTTTTTGAAGCGCGCGCTCGTCATTCAAGAAGTTAATATGATCGGTGGGAATTTTGAGGATCGGGGCAACAGTCGTGGTCTCCGCCCATTTTTGATACAGGCGGTTCAAGTCTTGAAGATACTGCACGTCAATTTTTTGTTCGTACGTGCGTCCGCGCGTTTCGATTCGCTTTATCAATGTATCCACCGAGGATTGCAGATAAATAATCAGGGAAGGCGGGGGCAAAAGCGAGACAAGCGTATCATAGAGCGTGCGATAGGTTTCCCAGTCGCGCGCACTCATAAAACCTCGTTCAAAAAGATTGCGCGCAAAGATCTCGGCGTTTTCATAGACACTGCGATCTTGAATTACGCCGCACTGGAGTTTGCTCAATTCATGATGTTCGCGCAAACGATGCGCCAAGAAAAAAACTTGTGAATGAAACGCCCAGCGATCCATTTCTTTATAAAAATCCGGCAAGTACGGGTTTTGCGCTGCGGGCTCGATAAAGGCGCGCCACCCAAGCCGCGCGGCGAGGCGTGTGGTGAGCTCCGATTTCCCAACCCCCATATTTCCGGCAATGGCGATAAACAAGCTCATAGTGTGTCAAATTTTCTAGTATAGGGCTTGCGTTTGATGGAGGAGATAACCGCAAGAGCTCGTTCTGCTTTTTCACGTTTGCGTGCGAGAGCAGGAATGTCTTTTGAATAATATAGCCAGTTCAGCAGTTTAATAGATTCTTTTTTCATGAATTTAAGTTGCCATATACTCACACCCTTTCGTCCTTGAGCAGGTGGCGCTTCGTGCACGTCGCCTTTTATACCAAGCAATCTGATGATCGTATTTCGAATCCATTCGGTATGACGTTTACTGGCGGAGATAAAGCGCACAAATAGGCGAGTATATACATATTCGGAATTTTTGAAAGTATTGTAACGATCTTGATAAGTAGTGATAGAACCATCTCCATCAAGATGTCCACGTAAAAAATCGCGAAAAAATTTGTCTGGTACGTCAATCGGTCCTATCGTATAAGTTTTGTTTGGGAAGAGTCCTATTTTGAGAAGCCAGCGATAAAATTGGGCGCCGCCGAATTGGATGCGATAGCATGTTCTCACAGCATACTGTCCGCTTGCCGGCGGTGCGGCTATTTTGTTTGAGAGGTGTAGACATTTTTTAAAAGTCTCTAGTTGGTCTTTATCTGACGATCTCAGAGTAATATGTTGTCCATCGCCCGAAAGATTGCCATCAGTAGCGAGTAATCCAATGGCATAGGCGAGTTCTCCAGACCACTCGAAATCCTTTGGCGGAAGTTTTGATCTTGGCATACAAAATGCCCGGGGAGAGAGTCGAACTCTCACGGCCTTGCGGCCAACGGATTTTGAGTCCGCATTGTCTACCGTTCCAACACCCGGGCTTGTTTTACGTACCATGCGTTATGTGGTACGATTGAATACTATTATCGCATAATAAAGAGTTAACGTCAACTGTTTGTTATAGGGTATGGCACCCGCCTAAGGCGGATGCTCATAGTTCTAGCGAAATTTTTCGCTAGGGCTCTAAATTTCGAGAACTATGGCACATGTCATCGCTATCGTCAACCAAAAAGGCGGGGTTGGCAAGACTACGACTGCGATCAATCTTGGATCCGAGCTTGCGGGAAAAGGTGCCTCGGTCCTTTTGGTTGATTTTGATCCGCAGGGGAACGCGACCGCAGGCCTTGGAGTCAACCGCGCAATTTTAAAAACTAGTGTGTATGACGCGCTCGTGGGTCGGCTTTCCATGTCTTCAGTCATTGTGTCCACGCGCTTGCAGCGCCTTTCGCTTGCCCCGGCCTCTATGGATCTTGCAGGAGCAACGGTTGAACTCGTAAGTGTTGCGGGTCGTGAATATAAATTAAAAGAGGCGATTGATCAGGTGCGCACCTCATACGATTATATTTTGATTGATTGTCCGCCCTCGCTCGGGCTTCTCGTGATCAACGCGCTTGCTGCGGCAGACGCAGTCCTTATTCCCGTGCAAGCTGAATATTTTGCGCTCGAAGGAGTTGGACAACTGGTATCCGTCATTCAACTTGTGCAGCAGGGACTAAATCCGAATCTGCAAATACTTGGAGCGCTTATTACTATGTATTCCGGAACACAGAAACTTTCCAATGAGGTGTTGGGCGAACTGTATCGCTATTTTCCACGCAAGATTTTTCGTGTAGTAATTCCGCGCAATGTAAAAGTTGCCGAAGCCCCGAGTTTCGGAAAAACAATTTTTGAGCATGCACCAGCATCACGGGGCGCAAGGGCCTACGCGCATCTGGCGATGGAAGTGGCAAGGATGGCAGGAGGATAGCATTGTAAAATCACAGATGACGAATAACAGAGATATGAAGCTCCAAACCACAAATAACAAATTACAAATAAATCAAAAATCTCAAATTCCAAACTTTGTAATTTGGTGCTTGTAATTTGGAACTTTCAACTATGGATACTTTTGGAAAAGGTCTTGGATCTCTTATTCCCGGCGGTGCATCGCAACCGCCGCGCTCTTCGGTACCACCTGCGCTTCCGCTCCATGATATAGATGAAGGCGATGTTATGAGAGTTCTTCAAGTTTCTCCTGATGCTGTTGATCCGAACCCGCGTCAGCCGCGTACTACGTTTGATCCGGGGAAAATACAAGAGCTTATGGATTCAATTGTAAGGCATGGAATTCTCGAGCCCCTTCTTGTTACCCAAAAGCCCGACGGACGGTTTGAGCTTATTGCGGGCGAGCGGCGTCTGCGGTCTGCAAAAAATCTTGGGCTCAAAACCGTGCCGGTACTTGTCCGTCATGCGGACGATCTTGAAAAACTCGAACTTTCGCTTATTGAAAATCTTCAGCGGCATGATCTAAATGCAATTGAGGAAGCAGAGGGGTATCGCGAGCTTATCGAAGCGTTTGGACTTACCCAAGAAGAGGCCGCAAAAAAAATCGGAAAGAGCAGAGAGACGATTTCAAACATGTTGCGCTTGCTTGAACTTCCGGGAACGATGCAGAAAGAGATTGCATCGGGAAAGTTGACTATTGCGCATGCCCGTTTGCTTCTTTCGATTGATAATCCAAAAGTGCGCGAAGAAATGTTCCGAGCAATTATTGAAAAAGGGTTGACTGTGCGCGCTGCACAAGAAATGGCAACGCCCAAAACGCGCAAAAAGATTTCCGGCAGCAAAGACTCGTCGGTTTTGGCTGATGAAGCGCGTCTGCGAGAAGCGCTTAATACCAAGGTGCAGATTGAAAAGCGCGGCAAAGCAGGTAAAATTAGCATCCATTTTTATTCAGATGAAGATTACGGGGAGTTGATTGGAAAAATGGGAGGTGTTTCATAGGAGAAGATTTGTATGCGTCAGGTTATTGCATTAGACGTCGGTGGCAGCTCAATTAAAAGCGCACTGGTGTCCAAAGACGGGAAAATCGTCCATGAGCTGCAAACTTCACTTGGAGCGCAAAAAACTCCGCAGGGTGTAGTTGATCTTTTGGCGCGCGTAATTGCGGAGCATCGCAGAGCGGCGCGAAATGTAATTGGAGTGGGAATCGGCTGTCCCGGGCCGCTTGATCCTAAGCGCGGTATTATTCTTTTTACCCCAAACCTTCCGTTTAAAAAACCGTTTCCACTTGCTGCAACTTTAAAAAAACGCGCGTATCTTCCGATCGTGCTTCAAAATGATGCCAATGTTGCCGTGCTTGGAGAAGGATGGTTGGGAGCAGGACGCGGTGCGTCTGTCGTTGTCATGCTTACGCTTGGAACCGGGATAGGCGGGGGAGTGCTTATTGATGGGAAAATTTTTGATGGCTCGAGCGGGCAAGGGACGGAGTTGGGACACATGCCATTGTATGGCATGGAGAAAAAGTGTGGCGCAGGGCACCCAGGATGTTTTGAAGCATACGCAAATAGTAGCGCGATCACTGAGCATGGGAAAAAATTATTTGGCGCCTCGCGCGTAAAAGAGCCGCTTGATCTGTATCGCCTGGCAGCGCGTGGCGATCAAAAAGCGCGGAAGTATTTTGAAGAGTACGGTCGCATGCTTGCGGTCCCGGTTTCGTATCTTATAAACGTATTTAACCCGGAGGTGGTAATTTTTGGAGGGGCAATCAGCGGCGCATGGAAGTTTTTCGCGCCTACGCTTAAAAAAGAGGTCTACCGGTGGGCATTTCGTTCAATTGCGCATCAAGCCAAGCTTAAAAAAGCAACGCTTGGCAACCGCGCCGGAGTCTTTGGCGCGGCAAAATTGGGGTTTGATGCATTTGGGCACGTGAAATAAGTCCGGAGTTGACATAGTTTTCACAGTGTGGTAGAGTATGTTTAGTACAGTTACAGCAAGCAATACTCAACCGTAGATGGAGAAAGTAAAGAATTCCTCACTATAAGAAGCGAGCCGGGGATGGTGTAAGCCCGGTAGAAAGAGAATTCTTGAAACGCGCTCCTGAGGTTGCGGACCGAACTTCCAAAGTGGAACGTAGGATCCGGCGGATAGCTCCCGAAGTCAAAAAGAGCTTAATGAGTGCTTCAAAGTTGGCGTATCCAACTTGGAGAATCAGGGTGGTACCACGAAGAGAACCTTCGTCCCTGTTTGGCATAATGTTTGCCAAGCGGAGACGATGGTTTTTTGTTTATGTATATGACAAAAATTATCACATCAACACAATTGCGTCGTCGCCGGAATCTTTTTTTGAGCATTCCGGAGTTTTGGTTTGCGTAGCCATACCACAGCATGGCAGAGCGAAAAACAAACCCCCGGAATGCTCTCCGGGGATTTTCAACTGTTCCTTTCAGGAAGAAGAAAGAGGGACGACATTATGGACATGCATTTTGTGCTCGCTCCGACGGATCCGGGCACTATCTGGGACATGCTCGAGCGTGTGTTGCAACTAGAGCCCCACATCATGGGTTCGCGCATCACCTCGGTCAAACTTCATGACCTTTACGAACAAGGTCTCGCGGTGGTCGGGCTTCTGGGCGACCGGCCGGTCGGTTTCATCGCGGCTTGGCCTGTCGAGACCGGGTTTGTCGAGGTGGGATCCGCGTGGATTCACCCTGAGCATCGCGGCAAAGGATGGGGCACGCAGCTCGTCCAAGAAATGGCGAACCTCATGACGCGGCGAACGGAACGGGCATTTGCCGTTTCCGACAATGCGGTGTTCGTCGCTGCAGCTCGCAAGGTTCGGCTCCCGCTCCACAATGAGTGGGACGATCCCATACCGTATAGTCTCACCTGCGGTCCTTGTGAGAAGCGGCCAGGGAAAGAGGCCAAGTGCGCCTGTCCTATTCGCAACACGGCCTGTCGGCTGGTCCTCTTTCCAGCTCCCTGAGGCAGGGGGAGGCGCGACGTAACTGTTCGCCTTCCCCTGCAACCTTTATTCATAAATCTTACCTATGCAGTATCAGAAAATTTCGTATCCAATTCAACAACTAACTACTGGCGAAACGCTTTCGGTGCATGTCTATACGTTTGTCGGTTCATTACCGGGTCCGGTTGTGTATCTCCAAGGCAATTTGCATGGGCCGGAATTATTCGGCACCGCGCTCCTTGGAAAACTGATTGAGCATCTTGAACAACTCGATGATATTTCAGGGACGGTCATTATCGTGCCGTGCGCAAATCCTGTCGGCGTTCAAACCCTTGGATATAACGGACATGTCGGACGATGGAATTCCAGTAGCGGTATTAATTGGAATCGGATATTTACCGTAAACATAACGTGGAACACTGCGCAGGAGCAGTTGAAATATTATAGAACGCAATTGGAACACGAACACATTTCCATCGAAGAACGTTTGGCAGCAACCCTAAGGATGCTGAGCACTTCTGCCACGCATGTGATTGATATTCATACTACTGGCGCCGCAAGTATTCCGCACCTTTTTACCTATGCTCGATCGCTTACTATATTTTCATGCTTGGAAACATCACTTGCGATTCTCTTGTCGCGCAAGGAAGTGGTTGGCGCATTTGACGAGTCACATGTAACTCCGTGGAGCTCTAATTTCTTGGAGGAGAAGTTGCCACATGTGTGCACATGGGAAGTGCATTGTCATAATGATATCAACGATGCTGTGCTTGAGATACGTTTGGAACAATTGAAGCATTGTTTGAACATGCTTTGGAAGCATAAAGATCATATCCACGATGCTCAACTCACCATGCCGATCGCAGCCACAAAAGAACTTGGAGCGCCTGTTGCAGGTTATTACACATGGCTTGTCAATGTAGGTGCCGTCGTACGCAAAGGAGATATATATGCGTCGATATATCAACCGTGGCAGCAAAAAACGGTACACGCCATTGCATCAGAAGACATGATGATTATTGGGAAGTACGGACTTGGTGCAGTGGGCAGCGGGGAGCGGATTGCGTTTGTGGGTGTGCTCTTATGGTTCGATACTTTTTGTAGCATTTTCATTTCGGCGGTAATAAAAAACCATTGTGAATAACCACCCTTGACAAAATACGGGGTTTCGGGTATAGTAATAATAGATATGAATAACAGCCGCAATTACATTACAATGCCCGCATTCAAGGGGATGGCCAACATCTTCCCCATGATTTTTGTCTTTATTTTTGATCATCGCGGCGCGTTGCATGTATAAGTGAATAAATTTGCTTGACTACATAACCGCCTCGATGATAAATCGAGGCGGTTTTAGTTTTTGAACCATGATCTCTGTTCCGATGCCGTGCCTTACAAAGCCGGTAACGGAATAGGGTACCTTAGTTCAAACCCGAATTCAGAGGTGACTGATGACTGTGTCCGCTGCTGCGATGAGAGATGATTCGGAAGTGGAACTGTCGAGACTGCTTGGCGACTTGTCCAAACTCGCCGACCAGCGCTTTGGGGCCCACAAGCTGGGGAAGCGCCGTCTCGGGATCGACCCGAAGGCGACGTCCAGGGCGATCCTGGGGCTGCGCGATCTCGTGACTCCCTCCGTGCCCCCGCGGCACCAGAAGGCGTTCGAAGCGATCGCCCGTCGTTTCCGGGAAATCGGTTTCTCGTGGGAACAGACCACGAGCAGTCGGATGGTCGACAAGAAGGATGCGCACGGGGTGAGGACCGGGGGAAAGGTTGAAGTGGAGTCCACGCAGATTCGCTTCAGGAACTACCCCCTGCTCCGCGGGGAATTCCCCACGCTTGCGGAACTCCTCGAGTTGGATCCGAGCGTGTTTGACCAGTTCGCCCCCAGGATCCAGAGGCACATCCAGCCGCTCATCAACATGGGTCCGGCGGGGCGTGCCTTCGCTGACACCCTGGTCCGGTTGCCGATCTCCTTGGCACCCGTGGAAGTCATGGAGGCGGTCAAGATCTGGCTCGGTCGTGCCATCGCGGGAGAGCCGTCCACGATCTTCTCCCCGGTGTGTCCGGATTACGAAGTCGGTCCGGACGGACGCTACACCTTCAACACCTTGCGCGACGGCGTCGGTCTCGTCGCCAAGCGCGTGCAGATGGCGCTCCCGGCCCTCTGGAGCTTCTGCAAGACCCACAACCTCCCGGTCAAGTTCGTGGTCGCGATGGGTGACTCGGAAGCCGAGAACCCGGCCAACTGCGCCCGCGTCGGGTTGACGCATGACGAGTTCGTCGCGCGTCTCCGGGGAAGCCAGCAGGCCTTCCGCGACAGCACCGATTCCGGGATCCCGCTCGAGGTTCCCATGGTGACCGAGACGGGTTCCTGGCACGAGACGATCGCCAGGGCTCGGGCGGCCGCTGCGGAAGGATTTCTCACCGGCGCTCTCACGCTCGAGACGGGAGACTTCGAGGCGATCTGCGATGCCCGGGCGAGTCTGTACCAGCGCTGGTACGGCGGTGAGGTGGATGTGCCGACCCTTCTCCGCGCCCAGGCGCCGGAGTACATGGCCATGGGCACGATGGCCTCGGATCGCTACCCCAACACCCTGATCTTGGGCGGAGATGCGCCGGCGATGGCGCCCTTCTTCCAGGGCCTCGGGACGCGGGTTCGCCCCGTGCTCTATCTGCGGGGGATCCGCTACTAGAGAACGCCCTTTCACGAGCAGCTTCCGTCATCGTCGTGCGATGGCGATGACGGAAGCTCTCTTTTTTTAAAGAAGAATTTGGTGTATACTTGTTAAAGATTCATATTCTCAAAAAGTGCTATGCTTTATTCAAAAAAAGACGCACAACATTTTACCATCCCGGGCGGTACCAAAGGGGTTTTGTATCCCGCAAGTCCTAAAGCAGACCAAAGTGTCGCAGTAATTGAAATGGATGGAACGTATCCGGAAAAAGGATACTCGCTGAATGACCGATGCACTGAGACCCTCTACATGCTTGAAGGGTCCTTCCGTGTTGAGTATGATGGTACGTGGTATACTCTGAATCCCGGAGACCTTCTAATGTTGTTGCCCGGAAAAAAGTATCGGACCGAAGGCAAAGGGAAAGCGTGCGTGTTTATTTCTCCGTCTTGGGAAAGTAAGCAGAATCACATAATTGAGTAATTTTTTCTCGCGGATGTTGAGCGGATGAAAGCGGACAGCGAGCGGAATTGTATCCGTTCTTATCTGCTGAAAATCCGTTCAGCGATCCGTGAGAAGTCAACATCTTTATGCCAAAATTAATGTACGCAAGCAGTGGACACGACAGCGATATGTTTTACGCGGTCCGCGTTGAAATACCCGACCCATTTTTCTATATCGATACCGGCTCTCGCAAATACGTATTTCTTGATCATAGGGAATATGGGGTATTTAAAGAGCATAACCACAATAAGAAAATCGAGCTAGTGCTTCTTAACCCACTTATTGAGAAAGCAGCGGCACGAAAAGAAGCAGGAAACACCATAAGCAAACTAGCGCTTCTTTTGCTTGAGCGTTACGGCTTGTTCAAAAAACAAATTGACGTCCCCACAGGTTTTCCTCTTGATATGGCGGACTTTCTACGCGCCCAAGGCGTGCGCCTGAACCCTACCCGCACGATTTTTCCGCAACGGCTTATTAAGAGCAAAAAAGAAGCTGGGGCAATTCGTGAAGCACTAAGAAGAACGCATACGGCATTTCGTGCTATTGAAGAAATGTTACGCTCAGCAACCATCAAGGGCAATACGCTGGTGCGCGAAGGCACGGTGCTCACCAGTGAATATGTAAAAGCACATGTGGAGCAAGTCATGCTTGAGGAGGATTTGCTCAATGTGGAAGGAATCATTATTTCCTGCGGTCCTCATGCGGCAATTCCTCATCATCGCGGAAGCGGCCCTTTGCGTCCGTACCAAACCATTATTTGCGATATCTTTCCACGCTATCGCGGCAATCACTATTTTGCCGATATGACGCGTACCTATATCAAAGGTACGCCATCACCGGAGTTGAAAAAATTGTACGCGACAGTACTTGAAGCCCAAACCAAAGCAATCGCAATGGTTCGGCCCGGCGTTCGTTTTTCTGTAGTGCATGAAAAATGCGTAGAGATATTTCTCAAGCGCGGATATCATGCGGGGAATAAAGGATTTATCCATGGCACCGGCCATGGATTAGGTCTTGATATTCATGAGGCGCCGTATGTGAGCAAGGGACAGATTGGAACATTTGAAGAGGGGCATGTAGTAACCATCGAGCCGGGACTGTATTATCCAAAACTGGGCGGAGTACGGCTTGAGGACGTGGTGCGGGTAACAAAAAATGGGTGCGAAAATTTGACGGAGTATCCTAAGGAATTTATCGTCTGATTCTGAATGCCGACTTGACAGCCATACGGGTCTCTGGTATGATATTTTTATCAATATGATTATGATTAATTCACAAACAGCCAAAATGCAGGGCGCACTCCTTCCGCTTACCCTTCTTGCCGGTCCTTCTTTGGGATCAGCTGTTTGTGGTATGGTTTCATAGCGATTTGAAACGCATAAGCGATAACCACAAGCCGGCTGATCCAGCCGGTTTTTTGATTGTGAACACTGCCCCGGATAAATACCATTAGCCGAGGCAGTGCAGTACGGTCAAAGTAAAAGCATACGGAGAAACGTTCATGATGACACGGACTGGTTTGGCAATTGATTGGACGCAGTATCAGGTTGATGCTTCCATACTTCCTTTGCCGCTGCGGCCCGGGTGCGAGTACCTCGGAGAGTTGCTCGGTCCAAGCGGTTACGGTACGTTTCTGCGCTTCGCAAGCGGCAAGATCGTTCCGGCAAACGCACCGCTCCTTGACTTGATTGCAACACGGTTCGCGCATCTCGGTACGCGCTGGAAGGTCAAAGGAGTGCCGGGAAACCTTCGCGTGCATTGGTCGAAAGAGCCGACATGGCACGGCCATCCCCTGCGACTCGACGTGCTTGCGGTAATTCCGGTCGAAGAGGTCGATCAGTCGCAACCCGTGGCGCGATCCCGGCTGCAGGACATTCTTGATCTGGGCGCGCCGGGCGAAGCCCTTATCGCGACCTTTCGTGCGATGAAGACCGCGCGTTTCCCGAGGCAGATCGGTACGGCCGTTGCGGATTGGCTTCGTCGAGCCATTGCCGGAGAACCGTCATCGATTTTCGCGGCAGTGTGTCCGGATTATGCGGTTGACGGTCTCGGCCGCTATACCTTTGAGGATCTCCAGTCTGGCGTGGGTCTTGTCGCGCAGCGGATTCTGCGATCGCTCAACCCCCTTTCGGACTACTGTCAAGGGCACGGGTTGCCGGTTACCTTTGTAATCGCGATCGGTGATTTTGAAGCGGACAACGAGGTTACCTGCAGGAAGATGGGTATTACCCGAGACGAATTCTTGGAACGCCTTCGTGCAAGCCAGGAAGCGTTTCGTAGCGCAGCTCCCGCGGGCCTCCGACTCGAAACGCCCTTTGCAACCGAACTGGGCGATTGGCACGGTACGCTCGCGCTGGCTCGTACTGAAGCCGCGCAAGGAAGAATGACCGGCGCCTTCTCGATCAGCGACGACGATCTCGCGGAGATTTGTGAAGCGCGCGGTTCGCTCTATCGGCGTTGGTTCGGTGAGGATGTAGATGTACGTCAGGTCCTCATGGCACAAGCTCCTGAATACATGACGCTTGGCACGCTTGCGGCAACCGCCTGTCCAAACCCGCTCATTCTCGGAGGCGACTCTCCGGCCATGGCGGCCTTCTGGCAGGGTCTGGGCGACACGGTGCGTCCGGCGATCTCTACGGGTATTCAGGCGGCCGGAAACGGTGTTCGCCCCGTCGTCTACCTTGAGAAGGTCGACTACTGATCTTTGTGGAGAAGAACTACTTCCGTCGTCGCATGGCATGCCAGCGACGACGGAAGCCCATTTTTTAAAAATAGAAAAATGGTGTAGAGTTTGACTAAACTGACGCGGTTTTCCTAAGCTTAAAAATTATATGTTGGTACAGTAGCAAATAGTTGGCACGAAAGGTGTAAGGGTTTTTATTTTTCGCAGGGTATGGTACTATGGGAAACATTATATGCCCGCGCTAAGTTTTCCCGCATACAATGGCCAATCTCATATGCAGCAGAGATTCACCCTGTCTACAACCATAAGCATAATTACTACCTCGTGTGCTGCCTTTGGCAGAAGCGGGAAAATTTAGGCGGGTATGCATCAAGGTGTTACCGTAAAAACCCCGCAAGAATTGGAACTTATCCGCAAGGGAGGCAAACGTCTTGCCAAGATTTTGGATAAACTTTGTAAAATGGTAAAAGCCGGAGTTACGACCGAAGAGCTTGATGTTGTGGCTGAGCGGATGATTCGGGAGTGCGGAGGAGAGCCGGCATTTAAGGGATATGCGCCGCGCATGGGGATTACTCCGTTCCCTACGACTATTTGTGCATCGCTCAACAGCGAAGTGGTGCATGCTCCTGCCGTGCCTTCGCGCCGGATTAAAGAAGGAGATTTGGTGAAGATTGATATTGGGATGAAGTGGCCCCGCCCAACTTTTTCCGTGGGAAAAAGTTCAGGCGAGCAAGCTCACGCTGGATTTTTTACCGATCATGCGCGGACGGTGATTGTTGGCAAGGTGGACAAGAAAACCGCACAGCTCGTTGAAGTTACTGAAAAAGCGCTCAAGGTTGGGATCAAACAAGTGCGCGCGGGAAATCGGGTAAGTCAGATTTCAAAAGCAATTGAGAAGTATATTGAGAAATCCGGATTTGGTATTGTGCGCGACTTGGTAGGACATGGCGTTGGATATAAAGTGCATGAGCCCCCTGAGATTCCGAATTTTTGGACTGATGGATTTCCTGATTGCGTGCTGGAAGAGGGGATGGTCATTGCGATTGAGCCAATGGTGAATTTAGGGTCGTGGCGAGTGAATGTAAAGGAGAACGGATGGACTATTGTAACCGCGGACGGCAAACCCTCGGCACACTTTGAACACACGATCATTGTCCGCAAGCGCGGAGCGGAGATTGTTACAAAGTAATATGAAAGTATTGGGAATTGATTACGGCACAAAGCGGATTGGGGTTGCCATTGGGGATATGGAGACGAAGGTGGCGGTGCCGTTTAGCGTGATCGAGGGGTTAGGGATTAGGGACCTGTCTGCCGACAAGGCAGGTCAGGTGTTAGGGGTTGCAAAAATTGTGAAAGAGGAGCAGATTGGATTGATTGTGGTGGGGTTGCCGCTGCGCGCGGAAGGCGGGAAAAGCGCAACGCAAAAAAAGGTGGAAAAATTTATTAAAGAGCTGCACGATGTCGTGAAGATTCATATTGTAACGCAAGACGAACGATTTACAACCGCCGAAGTTGAGCGGACGATGAAGGGATATGGAAAAGCGGCAAAGGGAATAGATAAAGATGCCGCGGCCGCGGCGTTGATTTTGCAGAATTGGTTTGATAAAGTATGACGTATAATACTGAAGGCATTATTCTCAAGTATCGCGATGTCGGAGAGTTTGACCGTATCTATACGGTACTTTCCGCGGAGCATGGGAAAATTGACGCGTGGGCGCAAGGAGTGCGCAAACCAAAGAGTAAACTTGTGGCTCATCTTCAGCCGCTTTATTTTTGCGATTTTATGTTTGCGCGCGGGAGGCGGTTTGATCGGATCGCACAAGTCCGGATTATCAACCGGTTTCCAGAGCTTTGGGTGGATCTTCAAAAATTGTCGCATGCGATATATGCGACTTCGCTCATTGATATGGTACTTCGTCCCGGGACAAAAGAAAAATCGGTGTTTGAATTGTTAAATAAAACTCTCACCGTCATTTCGAGCGAAGCGAGAAATCTCATACCTTCCATAGGGCAAGGTGTGGGATCCCTCGACCCGGCTCGGGATGACAAAAGGGGTGACAACGGCGTGATAAATATATTTTCTCTCAAACTTCTTCGCGAGACCGGATTTTCACCGGAGCTTCATCATTGCGTCATTTGCAAAGGAGATGTGCAAGGGCTTTCACAGCATTTTGATGCACTTCGCGGCGGCGTGTTGTGTAACGATTGTTATATGCAATCCGGGCACGATGCATTTTCTATTTCCGCGCTTACGCTTGAGACGCTCGATACGGTTCTGACTTCTCCTCTTACGTCTCTTGAAATGCCGGATGCAATATCTCGCGAGCTTGCTACTATTGCCGAGGCCATGATGGCCGCACATTTTGGCGAAGAACCAAAGGCAAGGATTTTTATGGATTCGTTAGTCCGGGGTCTTCCACAGATGGCAACGGTGTGATATGCTAGGGAACTGTCTAAATTCCAAATCACAAGCACCAAAGCACAAGGAAATTATAAGCTCCAAATTACAAAATCAAATTGGAAATTGAAATTTAGAATTTGTTTGTAATTTGGGATTTGTAATTTGTGATTTTGTTGATGAAATGAATTATGTCTCGTACATGGAACACAGATACAATTAGCAAGGTAGGCCAAGAAGTAGTTGTCAAGGGTTGGGTTCATGCGCGCCGCGACATGGGCAAGGTTATTTTTATTGATTTGCGAGATAAGACCGGTCTTCTTCAAGTTGTGTTTGTTCCCTCCGATGCAGGCGCATCGTACGAGTTTGCAAAAACGCTTCGGGGCGAATACGTCGTTTCGATAAAAGGAAAAGTCCAAGCGCGCGGAGCAAAAGCAATCAACCAAAAAATAGCAACCGGCACGGTAGAACTGCTTGCCACAGAGCTTGAGATCCTGAACGAATCAAAAACCCCGCCGTTTGAACTTGATAAAGATACTCGCGCGGTAAATGAAGAGGTACGGCTTAAGTATCGCTACTTGGATTTGCGCAGTGAGCGGATGCACAACAATATTATCTTGCGTGACAGAGTGATTACGTTTTTTCGAAAGTACATGCACGAGCACGGGTTTGTCGAGATTGAAACGCCAATCTTGATCAAGGGTACTCCGGAAGGCGCGCGCGAGTTTGTGGTGCCATCGCGCTTGCATGCCGGGAAATTCTATGTACTTCCACAATCACCGCAACAGTTTAAACAGCTATGCATGGTCGCGGGCTTTGAGCGGTATTTTCAAATCGCGCGATGTTTTCGTGATGAAGACCAGCGCGGCGATCGTCAACCCGAATTTACTCAGCTTGATTTTGAAATGTCGTTTGTGGAACGAGAAGATGTATTGCAGTATACCGAGGCGATGTTTAAGGCGCTTGTTTTAGAAATAACGCCAGAGAAGAAATTTACGCATGATACGTTTACTCGTCTGACGTATGCGGAAGCGATGGAGAAATACGGAACGGACAAACCTGATCTGCGTAAGGATAAGAATGATCCGAATGAACTCGCGTTTGTCTGGATTGTTGATTTTCCAATGTATGAAAAGCTCGAGGACGGTTCAATTCAAGCTGCGCATCATCCATTTTGCGATGTGCATCCGGATGACGTGGCAAAGCTCGACAGCGATCCGATGAGCGTACGAGCCAATTCGTATGATTTGGTGCTCAATGGTTATGAACTTTCAAGCGGAAGTATTCGCATTCACAAGCGTGATCTGCAAAATAAGGTGTTCAAGTTGTTGGGATTGCTTCAAGATGAGATTGATGCAAAATTCGGTCATATGCTTGAGGCGTTCGAGTATGGCGCGCCTCCGCACGGAGGATTTGCGCCCGGCATCGATCGCATCGTAATGCTTCTCGCAGGTGAGCCAAATATCCGTGAAGTCATGGCGTTTCCGAAAACCGGCGATGCGCGTGATCCTCTTATGGGCGCACCTTCAGACCTTCCTGCAAAACAACTCAAAGAAGCGCATATCAAGATTACCTAGATTATCAGATATTAAACGGCTCACCCTACAGGGTGAGCCGTTTAATTGTGCTATACTATTGGTATGCGTCTTTCATTGCTTTCTCGACATATTCTGAATGCGTGCTATCTTGCGAAAGGTAAGGTGGGGCGTAAGCCATTTCACAAATTCTATGAAGGGAAAGAGCAAACGCCAAAGGATATAGTGGATACGGTTACCAAGACCCTTGAACGATTGATTGATAAAGGGTTACTCACAGGCATAGGTGTCAGGACTCCGAAAAAATGGTATATTAAAGAGGTGCGATTGACTCCGATGGGACGACGCACCGCAAAGAAACTGCAAGGAGAACAACAGCATTTGCCGTTGAAGGTTTCAGGTGTTAGGGATTAGGTGTTAGGGAACAGTATGATAAACTCCTACAAGGATTTAGTGGTTTGGCAAAAGGGGGTACAACTGGTCAAAGGTGTATATCTTGCTACAAAAAAATTCCCGAAAGAAGAATTATACGGTTTGGTAATGCAGATGAGGCGGGCAGCAGTATCTATAGTTTCAAACATCGCAGAAGGACACAGCAGGGGGTACTTGCTTGAGTATATTCAATTCTTGAAGATTGCATATGGTTCATGCGCTGAACTTGAAGCTCAACTCTTAGTGTCAAAAGAGTTGGGATTTATAGAAATAGCCGATTTTGATTTATCAGCAAAACAGACTGAGGAGATAATGAGAATGCTAAATGGTTTGATTAGTAAACTTAAACAATCTAAATCTAAAACCTGACACCTAGCACCTGACACCTTCAATCTATGCCCGATATTCCTCATCAACATACTCCTCAACCGCAAATTTCAAAATCTCTCAAAGCGTTTGAGTCTATTAAAGACAAACGCGAGCTTCCGCTTGTCGCGCTTCGCGACGCAATCGTGTTTCCCGGTATTGCCTTGCCGATTTTAGTGCAACGGTCGAAATCGCTTTCCGCGCTTGATTTTGCAATGGCGCACGATCATTTTGCTTTTTTTGTTGCGCAGAAAAGTGAAGAGCACGAGCAGCCCACCATGGCGGACATGTATACAATAGGTACGATCGGAAAAATAAAAGAAATGAGCAGAACCGAGGATGGAGGAGTGCGCGTACTTATTGAAGGGTTGATGCGCGGAAAAATAAGCCAGATCGTTCAGGAGGATCCGTTTGTAAAAGTGCGGTTTGAGCCCATGCCGCCGCCCTCAATCAAGAAAACGGAAAAGATTGAGGCGCTGATGTATTCCGCGATCAATCAATTTCGTGAGATTGTGTCTATGGGCGCTCCGGTTCCGCTTGATGTACTGTTTGTGATTTTAAATATTACTGATCCATGGGTGCTTGGAGATCTTATTGCAAGCAATCTTGATTTTAAAGTTGATGAACGCCAACAAATTCTTGAGGCAATCAGTGTTGAGGAAAAACTTGAGCGCGTGCGTCAGGCGCTTGGGCGCCAAGCGCAAGTATTGCGCCAGGCGCGCAAACTGCAGGCAGAGGTAGGAAAAGAACTTGATAAAATGCAGAGAGAAATGTTTTTGCGCGAACAGATGAAGGCGATTGAAAAAGAGCTTGGCATGGCCGGAGGTCGCAACGAAATGGAGGAACTCAAAGATAAAATTGAAAAAGCCGGCATGCCGGAGCAAGCAAAAAAGATTGCGCTTGAGGAACTTGCCCGCATGGAACGCATGCCGTCGTTTTCTCCCGAGATTTCTTATATTCGTACCTATCTTGATTGGCTGGTAAAACTTCCATGGTCAAAGAAAGACGAGGCGGCAATTGACGTGAAGAAAGCACAAACCGTGCTTGACGAAGATCACTACGGGTTGGACAAAGTAAAAGAGCGTATGGTGGAGTATTTGTCCGTTCAAAAACTCGTGGGTAAAATTCGCGGACCAATCCTTTGTTTTGTAGGGCCGCCCGGCGTGGGAAAAACGTCAATTGGAAAATCAATTGCACGCGCGCTGGGACGAAAGTTTGTGCGCATGTCGCTTGGGGGCGTGCGGGATGAATCAGAGATTCGCGGATTTCGGCGTACCTATGTAGGGGCGCTTCCGGGTCGGATTATTCAAGGAATGACAACCGCAGGCACGCGCAATCCGGTATTTATGCTTGACGAGATTGATAAGATGGGGTTTGATGGGTTTCGCGGAGATCCTTCTGCGGCGCTGCTTGAGGCGCTTGATCCTGAACAAAACAATGCGTTTGGTGATCATTATTTAGAGGTACCGTTTGATTTGTCGGACGTGATGTTTATTACCACAGCGAATTTGCTCGACCCGATTCCGCCCGCGCTTAAAGATCGCATGGAAGTGATTGAGTTTGGAGGTTATACCGAAGAAGAAAAATACTTGATTGCCACAAAATTCCTTGTGCCAAAACAAATTAAAGACAATGGACTTACGGATAAAATGATTGCGTTTACGGAAGCGGCACTTCGAACAATTATTCGTGAATATACCTTTGAAGCAGGCGTGCGCGAGCTTGAGCGTACGATCGCGGCGGTCTGCAGAAAAGTTGCCCGCAAAGTAGCGGAGAATGGACGAAAATTCGCACTGCGCAAAATCGGCATTGATGATTTGCGCAAGTTTTTAGGGCCGCAAAAATATCATGTTACGATGGTGGAGAAAAAAGATGAGGTGGGTCTTGTAAACGGGCTCGCATGGACTCCGGCTGGAGGAGATGTGCTGCATATCGAGGCAAGTAAAGTGCCGGGTAAGGGTCAGCTTATTTTAACAGGACATTTGGGGCAGGTGATGCAAGAGTCGGCGCAAGCCGCGTTTACCTACGCGCGTAGTCGCGCAAAACAGCTGGATATCAAAGACGCATTTTATAAAATGTCGGACCTGCATGTGCATGTGCCCTCCGGCGCGATTCCCAAAGACGGCCCCTCAGCAGGAGCAGCCATGACGCTTGCGCTTATCTCCGCGCTTACGGGTCGACCGGTACGCAAAGATGTTGCTATGACCGGCGAGATTACGCTTCGCGGGCGTGTTTTGGAAATTGGAGGAGTAAAAGAAAAAGTGCTTGCTGCGCATCGAGCTGAAATGAAAATCGTACTATTGCCGAAAGACAATGAGAAAGATATGGTTGACGTACCGGAGGCGGTAAAAAAAGCGGTGAAGTTTATTTTTGTGGAGAATATGGACGAAGTATTAAAGGTGGCGCTTCGCTAACTCTCGAATCACTGAGCTAATTACATCTAATTAGAACTAATAAATATATGGCAATTCCCAAAAGAGTTACCAACTATCTCGAAAAACTTAAAATAAAAGTAAAGCCGATTGTGCACAAAACCGTGTACACCGCCTATGATGCCGCGGCGACGATGAAGGCAAAGTTGAATGAAATCCCAAAAGTGCTGCACGTGCTCGCGGATAAGAAGCGGCATATTATTGTGATCGTGCCTGCGTCCTATCAAGTTGATTTTGCAAAGCTGAAGACCGCGCTTAAAGCAAAAAAAGTTGAGCTTGCATCGGAAAAAGTCATGGAAAAGGCGTTTAAAGTAAAAGCAGGTGCGCTTACGGCGTTTGGTGGTTTGTATAAAGACGCGGAAGTGCTTGTTGATCGCGCGTTTGCGCGGGCCAAGCGCGTAATTGCCGGAGCCGGAACGTATACCGACTCCCTCGAAATGAAAACGAAAGATTTTATGAAGGCCAGCGGGGGGAAACTTGGTGTCTACGGAAAAAAACGGAGTTGAGGTTCACTACGCCCGCGCGGTTGCGCTGCGCATGCGGCCATACCATGCCTCGTTTAACGGTCGCTCCACTCGTCCCCCGTCGCCGCGTCACGAGGATACGGGGGATCCCTCTCGTTTCGCTCCCTACTCGGCAACGGAGCGCCGTTCGCTGCGCACCGCATCGGGCATGGTGAACCTCGTGGGCGGAGAAGAAAAATGTTGTAGCGCGGGGTCTTGTGCCCCGCTTAATTATCTCTATGATGATCTATAAATGTGATTCATGCAAAAATGAATTGACTGATGAAAAAAGGAAAGATGGAGTGAGGATAAATCGTTTTGGTATGATGCAAGAGATTTTATTATGTGGCATGTGCGCAAAGGGCGTTTTTCAGTTGTTAGAGAAAAAGAAACTACGCATTACAGAATGAAGCAGAAAGTAGCATGGGATTTCGAATAAAAAAAGCCGCCCGTTGAAGTGATCGCAGGGCGGGGGTTCACGAACGCGGTCGCGAGGATGAGTGGAAGGAAGAGCGGATGGTGATCAGGTGCCGGTTTTGGCCCGGAGCTCGGCCAACGGATCGATCCGTTCGTAGCGGGCGTTCCCGGCATACACCATGTAGACGGAGCCGTCCATCTTGCACGTGATGGTACCCGGGTTGCGTCCATTGTTGGCAACCCAACCAGAGCCCAAGCACGCGCGCCTGTAGCGCTTGACCACGAGAGTGCCTTCCGTGCCGGCCGGGATCGTGTAGGCGGGGAGCCCCATTTCGGGCCAGCCGTTGTTGTAGTAGTCCGCGGTGAGACGAACTCGGGTTTGATCTTCTGCCGTTTCGGGATCTGTGTGAGAAGCGCAGCGCAACATCGTGACCTCCTTGGTTTTTGTATTTCTAGTACCACCATAACACACACACATCTTTGTCAACCCCGCCGGGGTTTGGTACAATGCATCAATAATTTTCCTCCCCTTAGAGTAGGGGGGGTGAGCCACCGCCGGATGGCGGGGTAAAGAGGGATTACGAGTATTTAATGCTTCACACATAGATTGAAGCATTCGATGTTTCCCGCCCAAGGCGGGCAGGCATAACCCACCCTATCCCTCCCGCGCCTTAAGGGAGGGAAAACATTGAGCATGTACAAAGTGCAGTTTGAACAATTTGAAGGGCCGCTTGATCTTCTTCTTTCCATGATTGAAGGGGAGAAATTGGATATTACCAAAGTCGCGCTTTCAAAAATCGCGGAAGATTATCTGAAAATCGTGCAAGGCGTAAAGTTGCCTGCTGAGGAAGTTGCGGATTTTTTGCTCGTGGCTTCAAAGCTTTTGCTCATTAAATCGCAAGCGCTCTTTCCCAATTTGGCGGTTGAAGACGAAGGGCCGGCGCTCGAGTCACAACTAAGACTTTTGAAACTTTATCACGACGCTTCAAAAAATATCGAAGCGATGATCAAGAGGCGAAATTTTGTATATTTCCGACAGAAGATGCCGGTTGAGCGCGTATTTCGTCCGCCGCAAAAAACCACGCTTACAGCACTTCATGAGACCATTCTTGCGGTAATCAAAATGCTTGAGCCGCTTGTGCGGATCTCGAGGAAAATTGTGATGCGGGCGATATCGATGGGGGAGAGAATTGAACGTCTGCGGAATTTCATTCTGGAACAATTAACGAGTTCGTTTCATACTTTCGTGGGAACCAATCGCGACAAGACAGAGATGATCGTAAGTTTTCTCGCGCTCCTTGAGCTTTGCAAACAAAGGATTATTGATGTAAGACAAGATGGATTGTTTCGGGATATTGTAATTGAAAAGAAACAAGATAGTTCCACGGTGTAGGTGTGGGTTGCGCTGCCCGTATCGGTGTCGTTTTACGGTTTCGTCAACGAACCGTATAACCACACCGTAAGACGATACGGGTAGCCATAACGCCAACCACACCCAATTTCGAACGTATGTTTTGGCAAAGAAAAATTAAAGACCCTAATTGGTCTTCGCGCGCGGAAATAGGGAAGTGGGGTGAAGATGTTGCCGCGCGATATTTGGAGGACAAGGGATACAGAATCGTGGCGCGACATTTTACGCATCGCATCGGCGAGATTGATATTGTAGCGGCCAAGGACGGCCGTATTATTTTTGTTGAAGTAAAAACGCGGACGAATAATCGTTTTGGCGCGCCGGAGGAATCAATCGGGTGGTCAAAGCAGAATAAACTCCGCCGCACCGCAGATGTCTATATGCTTCAGCACAAGCTGCACAATGTGCCCTATCAAATTGATTCGGTTGCAGTAATGCGTGATTTGATGAAACAAGAAACTACGATCCGGCATTTGGAAAATGTAATAAGCGGGAGATAGCATACGTTTGACAGAGGAGTGTCAAAAGTGTACTATTGTGCCATATGGACGAATCTCGAAGAGGCGACCCAAGACCGCCGCAAGAGCAAAAATTACCCGAGCTTGATTGGGGTTGGGATGATAATGCTGTTTTGTATTTGCTGAAAAATGATTATCAGAATAGTCTTGTTCTCCTTGTCCAGGGGATAGATTTGATAGATAAAAAATTAATGTCGGAGGAGGAATTTTGGTCTGATTTTGGGAAAGCTAAATTTGAAACATTCGAAGAATATACTGCTAGATATGCACAACGTTGGGGAGACGGGAAGGTAATGCTCAAGGTTCGGCTACAGGTTGGTCCTGAGGTTCAAAAACACATTGATAAAGTGAACATTCTGGCTGAGCGTGGGAATGCAGCTCTTCTGCGGCGGGATCTTGAAGGGGTGAAATCCGTTATAGCCGAGCTTATGGCTGTGCGTAATAATGAGATTCCGAAGGTATCGAAACCTGATATCTTACGTAACTCACCAAAGCCGAAGGTGTGATATTTGACCCCGCGCCTTAGTTGGGCTTTGGCGCGAAGCGCCACTTGGCTATAGCTGAATAGTAAGGAAATCTTGTGCAAAGTCATTCCATCAAGTATGAGAGAAACAGTCATGGTTGCCCAACTAAGGCGCGGGGTTGACAGGATTTGTATCCCATGATAGTATATACACATACTAGTCCCATAAGGACTGGGTTTTTTCTTAAATAGGTATCTATGGCTTCTCCCATTGTTCAAGCAATTAAGCAAATTTGTGAAGAAAAAGGTCTTGGCTACGAGTCCGTCCTAACTACTATTGAGGCCGCGCTTGCTGCTGCATACCGGAAAGATTTCGGGAACAAGAATCAGAATATTAAAGTTGAGTTTGATCCTGAAACCGGCGCAATGCGCTCGTTTGACGTAAAAATTGTCGTGCGTGATTTTACCGAGGAAGAGCTTGAAGCGATGGAAAAAAAGGATGAGGAACCCGCGCATAATTTTCCTGCAGGGCCTTCGGCCGGTGCGCAGGGCGCAGTGCAGGAAAATTCAGGCGGGTTAAATAAGGTGGAAGCGAAGCCCGCAGGCGAAGCCCGCTTAGATTTACCCGCTGCTGATGGAAATCTAGGCGAGGAGCGCTTCAACCCAAAGATGATGATGATGATTTCTGAGGCGAAGCAAATCAAGAAAGCAGTCGAGCTTGGAGAAGAGCTCCGCATTGAACTTGAAATTCCTCATGCGTTTGGACGCATGGCCGCGCAAACTGCAAAGCAAGTTATTACGCAACGGCTTCGCGAAGCGGAACGGCAGACCATTTTTGACGAATGGTCCGGAAAAGTCGGTTCGATTGTTACCGGAATTATCGGTCGCCGCGAAGGGCGCATGCAGTTTATTGATTTTGGTCGCACCTCAACGCTTTTGCCTCCGCCAGAGCAGATCGAGTCGGAATCGTATCGCGCAGGCGAGCGCATGAAATTTTATACAAAATCGGTCAATCTCGGTTCAAAGGGTCCGGAAATTATCGTGTCCCGATCTGATGGGCGCATGGTGCAAGAGTTATTCCGGCTTGAAATTCCCGAGGTGCAAAGCGGGGTGGTTGAGGTAAAAGGAATTGCGCGCGAGGCGGGTGGACGCACTAAAATTTCCGTGTCTTCGAATGATCCCAACATTGATCCGATCGGTTCTTGCATTGGTCAGCGTGGCGGGCGCATCCAAACCATAATTTCCGAAATAGGCGGAGAAAAGATAGATGTGATACAATGGGATCAGGACCAGGTGAAATACATTACCGCGGCGCTTTCCCCGGCAAAAGTAGCCAGCGTAGAGTTGAATGAGGAACATCGTCTTGCCAACGTAATGGTTCCCGAAGCAGAGCTTTCCCTTGCGATTGGGCGGGCCGGACAAAATGTACGCCTTGCTTCAAAACTTACCGAATGGAAGATAAATATTTTAGGAGCAGGAGGGAAGGCCGTGGCTACTTCGGAGGAAGGGGCGGCTATTGGGGAGTCTGCTCCTATCGCAGAGCTTTCACGGGCAGCAGAGGTGGGGGTTGAAAAGACAGAATCCTAGATTTAATAGAATTTTTAATTTTTAATTTACAATTTTCATTAAATTTTCAAGGTGCAATGAATCAATGTTTGAAAAGTGAAGCATTGAATCTTCAATGTAAATTGGAAATTGTAAATTGAAAATTATTTACCTTCCATATTAGGAAATAAAAACATCTCATGATTGCTCTCTATCATCTTATTTTTCTCAAGCCAACATTTAATGCGCTTATAGGTCTTTATAACCTTGTAGGAGACATGGGCGTTGCGATTATTCTGCTTACCATTGTAGTCCGGGTGATTATTTTCCCCGTAACGATCCGTTCGTTAAAATCCCAAAAAGCGCTCCAAGGACTTCAGCCGAAACTCAGCGCACTTAAAGAGAAATACAAGGGTGATAAGCAAGCGCTTGCAAAGGCAACCATGCAGCTTTACAAGGAAGAAAAAGTGAATCCCGCCTCGTCATGCCTCCCGCTTTTTATTCAGTTGCCTGTGTTTATTGCGCTGTATCAAGCAATGCAGATTGGTCTTGAAAATAAGGGGATGGAGTTTCTATATCATTTTGTTGAGCGCCCGGAAACGATTCAGGCGGTCGCATTTGGTTTTTTGAATCTTGCAAAAGCGAGTATTCCGCTCGCCGTGCTCGCGGGATTGTCGCAGTTTTGGCAGGGTAAAATGCTTGTCCAAACGAAACCCGCGGTGAAAAGCGAAGGCAGTAAAGACGAGGCGATGCTTGCGGTTATGAATAAGCAGATGGTGTATGTAATGCCGGTGATGACTGTCGTTATTGGTGCTTCGCTTCCCGGAGGTGTTATATTGTACTGGTTGGTAACCAATCTTCTCACTGTCGCTCAACAGTATGTCTTCCTCAAACCTAAACCAAGCAATCCTTGAGGTGATTGTCTATTTTGATCTCTTCTCCTATCCGTTGACGTCCCTTGAAATTTGGCAAAATCTTGAGCACAAGGCGACGTACCTGGAGGTATACGAGCAGCTTCTTAAAAGTCAGTGGTTGCGTACGCGTATGAGTACGGATTGCGGCATGTGGTTTTTGCGTGGGCGCGAATCCATTGTAATTACGCGTCAATCAAATTATAGAGCTTCAAAAGAAAAAATAGACAAGGTGCGGCGGTTTGTGCGCATCGCACGTTTTATTCCCTGGATTCAAAATATTTTCGCATGTAACTCACTTGGATTTCTTCATTCCCGGCCCGAGAGCGATATTGATCTTTTTATTGTAGTACGGAGAGGGAGAATCTGGTGCGCGCGTTTTTTCGCAGTGCTTGTGGCAAAATTATTTGGCCGTCCGCACGCAACCCATTTTAAAGACGCTGTGTGTCTTTCCTTTTTTGCGGTTGAAGGAGCAAATATGGAAAAAGTCGCCCTTGCACAGGATGATGTATACTTTCGGCATTGGTTAGCGCATCTTTTACCGCTCTACGCGAGGGGGGGAAAAAAGCGCACACATTTGAGCATTGGAAGTTTTTTTGAGCGCGTGCTCAGGGCGTTTCAACTGAGAATTATGCCTGCCCGGTTGCGTGCAATGGCAAATAAAGGGACAGGCGTAGTTATTACCGATGAATTTTTAAAATTTCATGATCATGACAGGCGAGAATATTTTCAAAAAGAATATGAGCGAAGAGTCGCCGCGATGGCTGCATAAAATTACTGTCGCGTTCACAGCGCTTTTCTTTTTTTTATTGCCGCTGCAGACGCGGTTTATTATTCGGGCGCCAATTGATCACGGCGTGCCGTATGAATACGGGACTATTTCCGTGTTTTTGGTTGAGGTGATAGGGTGGGTGGTGATCTTGCTCGGATTAATCCGAGCAAGAAGGTTTCAGGTTCCTGCCTTGTCGGCAGGCGGGTCAGGTTTTAGGTTTCAGGCGCTTTGGTTGTTGCCTATTTTTGCGTTTCTCTCAATTGCATGGGCGCCGGATAAGGTTATTGCGCTACAAGCATCGGTGCGATTACTCGAAGGTATACTTCTTTACGTTGTCATTTCGACCAAGCGAGTAGAGCGAGCGCGTGGAGAAATCTCACGCGAGGAGAATAAGTACGGTGTGAGATTCCTCGCTGCGCTCGGAATGACTGAGTGGTGGATATTCGCATTTTTAATAGGTGCGGTCATACAAGCCGGACTGGGAATCTACCAATTCCTTTCCCAATCCTCATTTGCCTCAACGGTTCTCGGCATGGCGCTTCATGATCCGCGCGCGCTTGGTACTTCGGTCGTGGAATTTGGACAGGAACGGTGGCTGCGAGCGTACGGGGGATTACCACATCCAAATGTACTTGGAGGATATCTGGTGATTGCGCTTGCGGTCGCGATTGCGATGCTGGAAAAATTGCAGACACCTCAAAGGTTTCAGAGATTGGGAGTTAAGGTCCTTGTGCCTATTTTTCTTGCGGGGATATTTTTTAGCTTCTCAAGGGCGGCATGGATCGCGGCAGTGGTGGTGATAGTATATTGGAGTGTGCGGATATGGAAGAAAAAAAATACGCCAGCTATGTGTCACTGGTTGTTGGTTATGATCTTTCTTCTTTTTGTTACATTTTCTTTTCGTCAGCTTATTGTGGGGCGCGTAAGTCCACAAAGCAGCGACCGTCTTGAGGTAAAGTCCCGCACGGAACGCGTGAGTGGGTTGCGTGAATCGTGGGAGTTTGTAAAAAAACATCCACTTATCGGCGTGGGAATTGGCAATTACACCCAAGCTATAAAACGTGATGTTCGTCCGGGCCAACCGCTCTACTCCTATCAACCCGCGCATAATGTCTCACTCCTCATCTGGGTCGAGCTAGGTATTGTTGGCCTGGCATTGTGGGCAGCCACATTATATTATATCTTAAAGCGATCAAAGCATGTTATCCTGATGTTCTGTTGTTTTGCTGTCCTGCTTTTGGCAGATCACTACCTCTGGACTCTCCCCTTTGGAATCCTTTTATTTTGGCCAATTTTTGCCTTATCCACAACATACAAACAGGAGACCTCTTGACAGTTAATAGATATTGGAGCATTATAGCAGCAGGCCAGTTAGCACTCTCTGTCGCTTAGTGCTAACTTCTTATAACTCTTAAGTTTTTATAGATATGCTTAAACCACTCGGAAATCGAGTAGTGGTCGAACCAGTTAAGGAGGAGATTAAAGGGGGAATCATTCTGCCGGCAACCGCAGACAGAGAAAAACCGGAAAAGGGCAAGATCATTGCCTGTGGCCCGGGAAAACTTTTAGAGAACGGTAGTCGCGCCGCAATGGAAGTAAAAGTAGGCGATGTGATCATGTTTAAGAAATATAGTCCGGACGAAATTAAGGTCGATGGAAAAGAATATCTTGTTTTAGAAGATTCAGACATAATGGGAATAATTGCATAATCTATGTCAGCAAAACAACTTATTTACGCAGAACACGCGCGAGATGCGCTTCGCCGCGGAGTCGATAAGCTCGCAAACGCGGTCAAAGTTACGTTAGGGCCTAAGGGTCGCAATGTGGTGCTTGATCGCGGATTTGGATCGCCACTCATTACCAAGGACGGTGTTACCGTTGCAAAAGAAATTGAGCTTCAAGATAAATTTGAAAACGTCGGCGCTGATCTTGTAAAAGAGGTGGCGTCAAAGACCAATGATGTGGCCGGCGACGGAACTACGACCGCAACCGTACTTGCGCAAGCAATTGTGCACGAAGGTATTAAGAATGTAACTGCCGGGGCAAATCCGATGATTATAAAGCGCGGTATGGATCGCGCGGTTGAAGTTGTCGTTGATGAACTTCGCAAATTATCAAAACAAGTAAAAACGCATGAGGAGATTCAACAGGTTGCTTCGATTTCGGCCAATGATCAAGAAATAGGACGCCACATTGCGGAGGCGATTAAGAAAATCAGCAAGGAAGTTGCTGATGTAAAAGATATTGTGATTACGGTTGAGGAATCAAAATCATTCGGTACCGAAGTAGAGCCGGTTTCTGGAATGCGTTTTGATAAAGGATATGTGTCTCCTTACATGATTACCAATTCCGAGCGCATGGAAGCGGAATTTGCCGATGCGTATATCCTCATTACTGATAAGAAGATTTCTTCGATCCAGGATATTTTGCCAATTCTTGAAAAAGTTGCGCAATCAGGACGCAAAGAACTGGTAATCATTGCGGATGATATAGAGGGAGAAGCGCTTGCAACACTGGTGGTAAACAAGCTGCGTGGTACATTTATGACGCTTGCGGTAAAAGCTCCCGGATTTGGCGATCGCCGCAAAGCAATGCTGCAAGATATCGCGGTCTTAACCGGCGGGAAATTAATTACCGAAGAGCTTGGTCTTAAACTTGATGGAGTGAAACTCGAAGATCTCGGGCAAGCTCGTCGCGTTGCATCTACGAAGGACTACACGACCATTGTGGAAGGAAAAGGGGACCAGAAAGCGGTGAAAGATCGCGTGTTGCAGATTAAAAAAGAACTTGAAGCAACTGAATCGGATTTTGATCGTGAAAAACTTCAGGAGCGTCTTGCGAAACTCGCGGGTGGCGTTGCAATTATTAAAGTCGGCGCCGCAACCGAGACAGAGATGAAAGAAAAGAAGATGCGCATTGAAGATGCGGTAAATGCAACCAAGGCCGCGGTTGAGGAAGGAATAGTGGCAGGCGGAGGCGTCGCACTGTTGCGCACAATTCCTCGTCTTGAGGCGCTTGAGCGCGAGCTTGAGGGAGATGAAAAAGTAGGAGCACGCATTTTGCGTCGCGCACTTGAAGAGCCGGTTCGTCAGATTGCGGAAAATGCCGGCAAGGATGGCGCCGTAGTGGTAGAAGCGGTACGCAAAGGAACAGGTGCGTTTGGGTACAATGCGGCAACCGATACGTACGAAGATCTTGTGGCTGCCGGAATTATTGATCCGACCAAGGTTACCCGGTTTGCGCTTCAAAATGCTGCATCAATTGCCTCAATGGTACTTACCACCGAATGTGTGGTTACCGATATTCCAGAGAAGAAAGAAAAAGGCGGAGAAGGAATGGGTGGAATGGGTGGAGGCATGGGCATGGACTACTAAGAAGTGGAATGCGAAGGATCGACCCGTGTCGAGCCGAAGTCCGCCGAGTTTGCTGGTGCCTCAGAGCCGAAGCGACCTGCCTGCGGCAGGCAGGAGCGGAGGTATGCGCGTCGGTGGAAGAGGCGGAGATTACTAATCCACAGCATCCGCTTGACACAACCATTAGGGTATGGTACTCTCATAATGGTTATCAGGCAGCGAATCACATCCTACAAAGTAGGACCCAGCACAATATCTTCGGGAAACCGGAGATATTGTTTATTTATGATTTTTTAGTATAATGATATGTGCGCGGAGGTACGGGGAGGCTGATGCCAGATGGCTCTGGCCGCTGTCTGATAACCAGCGGGTCCCACGCAAGTGGGATGTGGTTCGATTCCACCGGCCTCCGTGCGAAAGCTAAAATTAAAACACTCTCACTATTCTGAGCGTGTTTTAATTATCCAAATGGGTCTGCGGACTATAACAACTCCCGAGGCAAGCGCCAGACGTAAATGGCCAGGAGAAAAGAAATAATCGCCATACCCATGAAGACCGACGCATAGCCGAGCGTTTGAATAAGAATGCCCCCCACAAGCGCAGCCAGTCCGGTTGCGATTGCCGCAAGTCCTTCGCGGCCGCCCCATTGTACGATACGGTCGCCGTCAGTCGTATGTTTTGAATAGATTGCGTCAAACGCGGGTACGCCGATTGCAAACGCAATGCCCCAGAGGATTTGGGTAAAAATAAGTTGACCCATGCTGTTCATGAACGCGTAGCTCAAAAATACAAATCCACGGATCGCATAGCCAAGCATCAAAAGGAGCTCTTGCTCTTTTACTTTGAGTTCCCAGTTTGTAAACAATAGGGTGAGTACGCCGGCCACTATCGCATATATCGCCCAGGATAATCCGGCAAACGCGATAGTGCCGCCGATGTTGCGGACAAAGACAGCATAGAACGGAACAAATAGTCCAAGCACAAAAATCATTATCGTATCAACCGTAACAAGAACACGCAGGCTTTTATTTAATCGAGTATGAGGAAAGAGATGTGAGAATAGTTCTTTGATATCCATATGGTATGCAGTATATCACAAGATAGAGTTGAATGCTTTTATGCACTGGTAAAGAGGGATTTTTTGTGCTATACTGTACATAATTGAGTAATTAGACGATTTGTTAATTCGTTAATTTGTAGTGAAAATTATATATGCCAAAACAGAAATTAAATATTGAAGATGCGGAAGCCGGAAGTCCCTCTCAAGAGCGTATTGAAAAGGGTCAAGATGTTCGGATTCTTTCGGCGATTGGATATATTTGGATTCTTTGTCTTCTTCCGCTTTTGGGAAAGCGAGATTCTTCCTTTGCACAGCATCATGGAAAACAAGGATTGGTGCTTACCGTTGTCTCGTTTATCATTTGGCTTGTTGCATGGGTGCCGCTTATCGGTTGGATCGTAGGATTTTTTGGAACGATCGGACTTTTGATTCTTGCGGTAACGGGAATTCAAAAGGCGCTCAAGGGTGAGTATTGGGAAATGCCGATTTTGGGAAAGTACGCGAAACAGATCAAGTTGTAGCTCGCTGATCGCTGAGCGGATTATAAGCGGATAATGAGCAGATATCACGAATCCGTTCTTATCCATTCAATATCCGTTCAGGATCCGTGAGTTAAATATGAAGGAACTTCTCAAACAATTAACCGACCTTGCCTCCAAGGTGCACGACACCTGGAGGCTGCTTTGACTTAGATTCTGCAAAGCGGACGATTGCAGAGATTGAGCAGGAAATGAACCGCCCTGATTTTTGGGCTGATCAGGACAATGCAAAAAAACTTTCAAAAAAACGAGAAGCGCTTTTTCAGGAGGTAAAAAAATGGCAAGGATTGCAAGAGGATGTTGAAGCCCTCAAGGGCATGATAAAGGAAGCGGAGGCGTCAGCCGGAGCCCGCTTAAATTTACCCTTGGCCGAGGAAAATTTAGGCGGGGAATTTAAAAAAGAATTTGAGACCCTTGAAAAGAAATTTAAAGCATTGGAGTTTTTTGTACTTTTTTCCGGGCCGTATGATACGCATGATTGCATTGTCGCGATTCATGCGGGTACCGGAGGGACTGAGGCGCAAGATTGGGCGGAGATGTTGCTTCGGATGTACACGCGTTTTTGCGAACGACACGATTTGAGCGTGAAAATGATTGACGAATCGCGTGGTCAGGAAGCGGGGATTAAGTCTATTGTACTTGAGGTCAGTGGTCATTATGCATACGGATGGTTAAAGTCCGAGCGAGGGGTGCACCGTCTTGTGCGTATCTCTCCGTTTGATGCGGAGAAAATGCGACATACGTCGTTTGCGCTTGTTGAAGTGCTTCCGGTGCTTGAAGAGGTTGAAGTAACGATTGACCCAAAAGATTTGCGCATTGACACGTATCTTTCATCCGGTCATGGAGGGCAATCCGTGCAAACAACCTATAGCGCCGTGCGGATCACCCATATTCCGACCAACATTGTGGTAACCTGTCAAAATGAACGAAGTCAGCAACAGAACAAGGAAACGGCAATGAAAGTGTTGCGCGGGAAACTGCATACTATGGCTGAGGGCATGCGCGAAGAGGAGCTTCAAAAAGTACGCGGCGAATATAAGGAAGCGGCGTGGGGAAACCAAATTCGCTCGTATGTTCTGCAACCGTATCAAATGGTAAAAGATGTGCGTAGCAAATATGAGACAGCGGATACCGAGGGGATGCTTGATGGAAAAATTGAGCCGTTTGTAGAAGAATATTTGAAATGGGCGAAGGGGCGCTCGGCTGGTTCCCGACAGTAGCTGCTGTAAAAACCGCACTCGGTTTTCCCGGCGAGAAAACCGGTGCTTGTGCTCGGTCTCGCTCCCCGAAAGCGTTCGGGACCCTGCCCGCTCGACCTCCGCAACATTTTTATCAGCAGCAACCGCCGTGAACCATCCTCGCTTTATGAGAACAGAAGAAATCAAATCTCTCTGTGGCAAGTACGGAATTAATCCTTCAAAAAAATTCGGACAAAATTTTCTTATTGATTCGCGCATTACGCAGATCGTTGCAAATGCCGCGAATCTTGATCGTGACGATTGTGTGGTAGAAGTCGGACCGGGGCTGGGAGAGCTTACGGCCGAGCTTGCAAAAAAAGTAAAAAAAGTGGTTGCAGTAGAGGTAGACGATCGCATGTATCAGGCAGCGAAAGATTTACTTGCACCGTATAAGAATGTTGAATTAGTGCACGAAGATATTTTAGAGATATCGAATGAGCGTCTTGTGGAGACATTTTATAACCCCTCCCTGCCTCCCCTTACATTAAGGGGAGGAGAAACGGCGATACCCCCTCTTAAGGTAAGAGGGGGAGAGGGGGGAGTTATGAAACCTTACAAACTCGTTGCCAATCTTCCGTACTCGATTACCTCGGCAGTACTTAGAAAATTTACCGAGCCCGCCCAAATTTTTGCTACGCAAAAATTTCAGTCGGGTAAGGAGGAAAACCTAGGCGGGCAAAATATGCCATCGCTTATCGTGGTGATGGTACAGAAAGAGGTGGCACAGCGCGTGTGTGCAAAGCCGGGGGAGATGTCGATTCTGTCGGTTGCGGTTCAATACTATGGAAAACCGGAGATTGTAAAGATCGTGCCTCGAAGTGCGTTTTGGCCTCAGCCGGAAGTGGACTCGGCGGTGTTGAAGATTCAGGTGTCCACCGCCTCAGCGGGGCAAGCAGGTTTTAGGGGTCAGGGGTCAGGGGTTGACGACAAACAGTTTTTTAAGGTAGTCCGGGCGGGATTTGCAAATCGAAGAAAACAGCTTCAAAATAACCTTGCAACCGGCTTTAATATATCCAAAGAAGACGCTCAAAAGCGCCTCGTCAAAGCCGGTCTTAGTCCCAAAATCCGTCCGCAAGAGCTTACCGTAGAGCAGTGGATTGCGCTTAGCTGCGCACTTTGATACAATAATAGGAATATGCCCGCTCTAAGTTTTTCCGCAGGGGGTCATATTTCCTAATCAAAATAGTCGTTCACATTCCTATGGTGTGCATAATTCCTAGTTCCGTTGCTGCCTTTGGCAGAAGCGGAAAAATTTAGGCTGGTATGCCCGCGCTAAGTTTTCCCGCATACAATGGCCAATTCAATATGGAGCATAGATTCACCCTGTCTGTTACCATGAGCATAATTCATACCTCGCTTACTGCCTTTGGCAGAAGCGGAAAAATTTAGGCTGGTATGTCCAATCCTCGCACTTCAAGGGTTACTATACTTGGTATTGTGATACTTGCGTGCATTGGTGTTGGCACGCTTACGCTTGCCATGGGTACATTTGGGCGACGATTGTCCGCTCCGTTTCATTTGCTGCCAGCCGGGTCGCTTACTCCTGCCGGACTTATCCAAGTTGGAGGAAATCCGGCTGATGCGCTTGCGCGTTCGGATAAAGATACTGACCATGACGGACTAAGCGATGCCGCTGAAATCCAGATTTACGGAACAACTCCATTTCTTGAGGATACTGATTCGGATGGCGATAGTGATAAATTTGAAATCGAACACGGCACGGATCCTAATTGTCCCAAAGGAGCCGATTGTAGAGCGGCTGCATTTTCCACTGATCGCGGGCTTCAAACCCAAACGCAAACCCAAGCATTGTATGATGCAAGTATAGTATCAAAATTTTCCGAAAAGGGAATGGTAGGGTTTACTGATGCAACGAGTATTCGTAATTTACTTCGCCGATCAGGAATGTCCGAAGAGGTATTGAAACAATTCGATGACGAGACACTTTTGAAGATTGTGGCGCAAGGTCAGATAGATGGAGCAGCGCCCTCTGCAGCAGCGCAAAAGCCGTCCAGTCAGCTTCCTGAAAATCCCAGCCCTGAAGCTATTCGACAATTGCTTACTGCTGCAGGGCTTGATAAAGATGTGCTTGCAAAATTTTCTGACGAACAACTGGTGAAGTTGTATCAAGAGACATTGAAGGATGTAAACAAAAAGTAAAAAATTCCCAGCAGTTGTCATTTCGAGCGGAGTCGAGAAATCTCATACACTCTTTAGCAATTATATGGTAGTAATATGACAAGGTGTGAGATCTCTCCACTCCGATCCGACTGCGGTCGGATCTCCGGTCGAGATGACAGTGGATTGTATAGTTACTAGGAAGTATGTATCGTATCAAACGCACACAACGAATTATAACCGGGATTGTGCTTGCGTCTTTTGTCGTGGCCACGGTTGGTGTGACCGGTCTTATTCCGCAGACCGCTCGTGCAATACCGGTTGAGGACCCTGTGGTCGGAGCAAACACTGCTCTCATCGCAGCACAAGGAGTTCAAAAAGAAGTTAAGCTTACTTGGTCGCAAGGTCTTTGGGCCTCTGCGATTATTGGAGTGGTGAACGCCGCAAATCTTGTGGCACAGCAGTTTGCCTATGACCTTGCCGTAGGACTTGCCTCGGGTGCCGCAGGACAAAATCCACTGGCATTTCTTTCAAGTCCGGGAGATTATTTTACCGCAACCGCGTTTGATGCGGCTGGAGAATTTATCGGGAGTTTACGAGGGCCTTGGGAAGAATTGGGACTTAATCTTTGCAGTCCGCGCATTCCTGATATAGGGCTTGCAATTGCACTTGGGCTTGCGGAAAGATTTCAGCGCCCGGTTCCCAAATGTAATTTTGCAAATACGCTTAATAATTGGGCCAATGTCGTGCGAGAGGCCCAAGATCCTCAAGCGCTTTTAAAGCATGTTTCTTTAGCATTTGATCCTTCGCAAACCGATTTTGGTCAGGCCTCTCGCGCAAACCAGGCATTTCAATTAAATATAGAAAGAACCAGGATTGGAGAAGAGGTGAAGCGATTAGAAGGCGGGGGGATATTGCCAAAGGTGGATCTTATTTCCGGTACTGTAGCTACTCCGGCAGAAGTTATTGGAGAAAATTTTAGGACTTTAGCAAGTCACGGAAAAGGAGTTGCCGAACCCCTTAAGCCGGGTGAGGTCTTAGGCGCAGTGGGCGGCGGCGATGTATGGCTTGCAGTAGGAGCAACCGCGCTTAATACATTTGCCAATACTCTGGTATCTCGATTGGTCAAACTCGGGCTTCAGGGAATTTTTGGACCCAGCAGCACCGAGCTTCCTGATCTGACAAAACTTGTGGGCGGTTCTCCTACGGGTAACCGCGGGGGAGCAGGGGTGCGGGCTTCAGCCGCCGCAGTTGGACTTCTTGCGACAAGTATAAAAACTACTGAGGGCAATCTTGAGTATGTAACACAACTTGGTACCTGTGCTACAACACCCGAAGGAGCCGGGCAATTTAATTGCACGATTGATCAGCAGTTTATGATTGCGCTTCAGCAGGGTGTTTCCGGGCAGCCAATGACCGTGCAGCAAGCTATTGACGGGAACTATCTTGACCGGGCAAAACCATTTGGATTTTCAAATGTCAGTGGTGATGCCAGCATTGAACCAAATCCATCAGAAGGATATGCGTATTCCTCAATGAAGAAATTACGTCTGCTCCGCGTTGTTCCGCTTGGATGGGAAATGGCCGCACAAAAGATTAAGTCGTCGGGAGAGGTAAAAACCTTGGGAGACGTTATTGATGGGTGGCATAAAACCGGTCCCGATGGAGCATGCGGCACTACGGATGACGAGTCGCCATTTTGTGCCCTTGTTGATCCCAATTGGGTTTTAAAAGCTCCGGTTGCGCAGTGTGGCGCGCAAGTGTTTGGCGCGCGGCTTGACGCATCGCATTCCGGTCGTCAGGAAGAGTGTGCGGATATTCGTCATTGTGTTTCCGAGAGTGAAAACGGGCAATGTCGGGCATACGGGTATTGTACGCGCGAGAGAAATGCTTGGCGATTTGATGGAGATTCTTGTGATCCGCAGTATGCGTCATGCGACACGTTTAAGCAAAGCGACGTTCGCGCAGGCGCCGCACAGGAGTTTTCTTTCCTTGAGAGTACGGTTGATTTTGGATCTTGCAACGCGGAAAATACAGGATGTACGGCATATATAGCGGGTAAATCGCGAGGTGCGGATGGTGCGTTTGCATGGAATCCAAGTTCCGCGCGCCTGCATCTTGATAGCGATGCGCCAACGTGTACCGATGATGCGGCAGGGTGTACGGAATTACTTGATCCCGAAAGCGTACATGAAAACCTTGTGTTGAATCCGGGATTTGAAAACGACGACGCGATCCCCGGTGTGCCTGATTTCTGGAATGGGGTGCCTGTCGGCGCGTGGTCGTCTGATGGAACCCAAGGATCAGAAGGTCAAGGGGCGCTTCGACTTAGCGATGCTGTATTGATAGATCAGCGGGTCCCTGTAGAGGCGCGAAGGGTTTATACGATTTCGGTTGCAAGTAAGGGGAGTGGGACCGCTGTCGTGAATATGGGGGCAACGAATAGCGCTCTTGCCAGTTTTCCATTTATAGTATCCGACGTGATCGCTACAGATGCAGAGTGTGTGGTGGGTGCATTCGGACCCGAAACTGTGCTTCGTTTACGGATTACCCCGAGCACGGGTTCGGGCGGGAGCACATCAACCTACGCACGACGCAGTTGCACGTTTATGATGCCCGCAGGCGCAACCCGGCTGAGTGTTCGACTTGTGCGCGCTTCCGGAACTACGGATAATGTATGGATTGACGCGTTACAACTTGAAGAGGGAGCTGCGGCCACGGAGTATCATGAGCGATATGTGGGTGATGTTTCAAAATCCTATTTCCGCCTTCCGCCTGCGTATCTTTCATGCACCGGAGAAGAAGGTCAACCGGTTGAATGTGAGGGAACGTATGCGAAGTTGTGCCGCGCAGAAGAAGTAGGGTGTGAGCGATATACTCCAAAAGCCGGCGCTCCGGGCGCAGGGGATCCCGCGATCCCCGGCATTGTGAGCGCGGGCGATAGGTGTCCGGCGTCCTGCGTAGGGTACGCAACCTATATCAAGCAATCTTCCCGCTTTGAGCCGCAGTTTACGGCAGTTGCATTGGGGAGCGCATGGCCTGCCAGCGCGCCCGAGGAAGGGCTCTATGCTATTATTCCAAAAAACGCGCGAAGCTGCAGCGCGGAGGTTTCCGGATGCGATGAATTTACCAATCTTGCGACAGAGCAGCGCGAATACTATTCAAATTTGCGAGCGTGCCAAAAGCCCGGCACTGATTCGCATACCTTCTTTACATGGGAAGGGTCAGATACTTCCGGATATCAATTGAAAAGTTGGAATGTAAAACGCTCGGATGTGGCTACTACGGCCGCCGCAGCCGCGATTCCGGTCGGCACTTGTGCGGCAGTAGCGGGAGCTCCTGCTGATGCTCCGAAGTATTGCGGAAACGTTACTACGGTTTCTTTATGTACGACAGATGCGGATTGTACCACTGATATTGTAACGGCCGCTACGGCATTTCCGCCCTGTACCAATTATCAAGTAACAACCGGTACCGCGGGAATTCAAGTTACGTGTGTAGACAATGAGACTATCTCCGGCATTACGTACGAGCAAGCTCGTTGTACAAAAGCGGATGCCGGCAGAAATCCGAATTGTCGAGGATTTTACGATGAAAAAGGAAATATTTTCTATCGGTTGATGTCGCGCACGATTGTCTCGACCGACGAATGTCAAAGCTTTAGATGGACCGGATTCCCGCAGCCGTCGTTTCCGGAAGTTGTGCCAATGACCGGCGAAAGTCAAGGAGCGCTTCGCACGCGGCTTGAGCAAACTGCATGCGTAGCATCGCATGGGTCATGGGATGCTACGACCAACCAGTGCGTATATGTAGGCGCGCCCTCACTTTCAAAGACCTGCAGCGCCGAGCTTTCAGGGTGTCGCGGATTTAAAGGAAACAGCGCGTCCAATATCGAGAACGTTTTTCACGATCAATTTGAAGCGGGCGGGATTGCGGGATGGGCGTCCTACAGCGCACCCGGTTCAGCTACTGTAACTTCTTCCTCGGAATCGCTTGTGGTGGGCGAACATTCGCTAAAAGTGCGCGGAGCGTCTTCGACAGAAGGCGTTGCGCGTGCGCTTGTAACCTCCGCAACTCCTCCGGCCGCGCTACTTACCGCGCAAGGAACGTATTTTGTGTCTTTCAATATTAAAGGCACGCTTGGGCGCAGGGTTGAATCCCTATTTAAAAAGGGTACTGCTGAGGATGTGTTTGGTTCTATAACCATTACTCCGGAATGGCAGCATGTTGAATTGGGGCCGGTTACTCTTGGCCACATTACGGATAATTTGAACGATACAAAATTGGTACTTCGAGTGGTTGGCGGTACCGGCGACGCAACATTCTTCGTAGATGATATGGTACTCAAACGGACGCAAGATGTGGTGTATTTGGTCAAGAATGCAAACTTGTGGAATATTCCTCCTGAATGCGATACGCCTGCCCGCGGCGCAATGGTGGGCTGTCGCGCATATACGGATCGCGCAGGGCAAGAGCAAGACCTTAAATCATTCTCAAGTTTGTGCCGCGCGCGGTCGGTGGGATGTACCGCTCGTATAGATACAAAAAATTCTTCAAATCCGTGGGCGGAAACGTTTAACGGCTTGAACTCGGGAATCTGTCGAGGTACCGGTGATTGTCGAATTGATACGACCGGTGATGGAATTATCGACAGCTCCGATACGGTAGTCTGCACGGTCGCAGCAGGGGAGACCTCGTGTTCATATGGGCCGGGTGTTGGTACGACTTCGAGTAATATCGCACGGGATGATGTAACCGTCAATGCAGATACGCGGAGCTACATTGTGATTGATCCGGTTAATCGTCCGGAATTTGCATGTAAAGAAAGTCAAAAGGGTTGTCAGCAAGTGGCCACACGAAATACGGACGGCACATTTAACGAGGTGGCGCTTCGTAACGATCCGGATCGGTATGGAAGCGATTTGTGTAAATTGGAAGCGGAAGGATGCGCTTCATGGAAACGAACGGATCAAAGTTTAACCTATTTCAAGGCGCCTGCAGAAAATTTCTGCGAGTATCGAACAAATGTGAAAATAGGATCAACACCCTATTCGGGATGGTTTAAAAAAGGTCCACAAAAACTGGGTGCGGGTATGGGCAGTACAAAGGAGCGATGCGAAGGATATGGTACATGGTCGTTAACAAGTCCGGCAGGATGTATTGGGCCAAATGGAACTACGCTGTGCAGTGAAGGTGGGACGCTTGATGGGCAGCCCTGTGTCCGAAGATATTGTGAAGACGGTATAGGGGGAACGTGGGATGGCAATATCCCGAATGATACGGGCACGCCCGGAGCATGTATGAGTGTCATGCCTTGCTATGGCACGCTCACCATAGCCGGATCTCCCCCAATACTTACGCTTTTTACCCCGTCCTCTTCAGGACCGTTGTCCCCTTATTTGGTATCGGGAAACGCATTTGGCATTTGGAAAAATGCGGATGCGCGGTATCGTGCAAGAGTGGGGCTTTGCCCTAAAGCACAGTCAACGTGTGCGGAGTTTATTGATCCTACTGACACTGCGCAAAATCCTGCAGGATACGCGTACTATCGAAAAGACAACGAGCGACTTGCGACTGCACGCCAGGATTGCAGTGGTCAGGATGGTTTGCAAGTATCGCGAAATGCGGGATGCGTATTGTTTAACAATACTGATGATCCTCGCGCGCTTTATAATGCCGACGATACCTATGCACAAAGCGATGCGCAAGCAGGCGCGTTTGTACCTCCGGTTGACGGGGGCGGGCGGAATAATACAAATGTGCTGCTTAAAGTAATGCGAGATCGTACCTGCGCGGAATGGCTACAGTGTGAATCGGCATCTTTTGTATGGGATGAACAAGCGCAAGAACTTAAGACCGTCTGTAATCGACTTGGTAGATGTGCAGGATTGCCTAGCTATATCTCGGGCAACGAGACACTTTCCTGTGATGATCCAATAAGTATTCCGGTTCTTGATCTCCCGCCGCCTACCGCCGTAAGTAGAGCAACGCAATGTAATGTAGCCGGAGGAGTATGGCAGGCAAGCGCGGAGATATGCCAGCTTCAACGTATTGGGGCGGGCACATATCAGGATCGCGATACGCGTTTTTCAGCGCGGGAATTTTCCGGATACACGATTCCGGATATGTATCCGCCGGAACGCCTATCGGAATTTAATTTTGGAACAATTGACAATCCCGCATATCGACTTGCACACGTACAAGGAAGTTGTGATTCTCGAAGCGATTGTCCTCCAAATGCAATCGATACCGGGTACGCATGTATCAATCGTCGGTGTGCAACAGGACCTCTGGGTGGTTCGTTTTTGACGGATACAAACTGTACGATAAATAGTGATTGTACCTCCGGTCAATGCATTCAGCCGACGGGTACTACTCTTGTTGCGGATAGGAAATGTCTTTCAACCAGTCGAGCTCCTGAATGTCGGGGATTCCCGGAAAAGAGCTCGCCCTTCCCGAATACTGCAGGAGCACAAGGCACTCGCGATTCACGGACATTTGCCAATGTTCCTAAATGTCAAGATCGGCAGGGCACTGTTGCGAGCACGCAAGACGTCCTCAGATGCGGCTGTAATTATAATGCGGTAAGCTATGGAGGAGAGAAACGTTATTATAATGCGGATGAAGAAGATATTCCCGGAGAAGTATGTCGTGACGGATCCTGCGTACAAAAATCAGGAGAGGTGAATGCGGTAGGATGGCAAGGATATTGTCTTGACGAGGATCCCACGCGTCCCATTTATAATAATCAAGGCCAACACGCATGTCTTGCATGGTGGCCGGTTGATCGGATTGCCGCCGCACCGGATATTGCGAATCAATATGCCGATGCGGGATATCAGATCCCTGCAACCGGGGGACAATATTGGTGTTTGCACGGTGACTCGGTTTCGGAATTAACCCTTGTAACCAGCGCAAGGATTGAAACGACCGACGAGGATCAGGCCAGGATTCTTACCATTGAGGTACCCGAGTCGTTTGATTTCCGGAAATATGATATTAAATCATTTAGTGTGAATATTTCCGCCGATTGGTCTTGGTTACCATGGTTTTGGGAAGCAGTTCCTCGCGGAAACTATATTATTGAGGCAGACCAGAGGACGAATGGTGACGAGCATATCGACGCACTTGTGCCACCTTCCGGATTTAGTGAATCTCCCAATTTTCAAGCATACGATACAAGTGCTGATCCCGAGCAAGAGTGGTGGTGGTGGGCTGCGGATGATAATGCGTCAGGTCTTGATTCAGATAGTGTATCTGGTGCGGCTCGTGCAACCGGAGAGAATCTTGACTCGGCATCGCTACGTCGTGTTGTTGATAAGCTAAAAGAATATAGTCTTGGATCTCCCGATCGAACTGTGAGTTGCGAGGGGAATGTAGTGCCATGGGATGATCCATCGTCTGACGATTATGATATGGCCGCAGTGATGTTACGTTTCAATCCCGACAACCAAAAATTGCGTTATATACGGCTTGCATACTGTAGTACAGGGTGTGGAGCGGGTGAGTCTTCCTGTGACGGCGGAGAGGGGATGCTCATGACGGTACGCATTCGTTTGCAACCCCATTGTTCTTTAATAGGGCGAATTGATCCGTTGCGTTCCGCGCCATGGACTGATCGGCTTTGGGAAGGGACTACCTATACCGGTATACCTTTTGACGCAGGGAACTATAGATATGACAAACAATATATGCCATACGGTTCTTCTCCGTCTCATACCGCGCCTCCTACTTCAGGTGAAAAACACGCATGGTTTTTAAATCATAATCGCATGGAGTCTAATGCGGATATTTTGGCAAAAGCGCAATTTGCAGGATGGCCATATTCATGTAACACTAGTTCTTCGCTCAGAGAATCTTTTTCTAATGCAGCAGGCGGTACATGCGTAGGGGCTGATATAGGAAATAATGCGTGTGATGTAAGCTTTACTGTACACGCAACAAACACGGGGATATCAGGTTCTTTGAGTTACAGCGCCAGTCTGCCGGGTCTTCACGGGTATCGTGGTTCATTCTACGCCCCGGGACCGAGCGACGCTTCGCTTGCTCGTGGAAATTTTTACTATAGCATTGGCGTTGATAGTGCGGGAGAGGACGGAACAAGTAATACCTCCACATTGTGTAATGCGCTTGGGGGAGACTGTGCACAAACACATCTTAAGCGCTGCACGGTAAATACGACTCTATTTGATCCCGAAGGAAATCCAATTACTGCCGGCCCGGTTGCTCCGCTTGCGGATACGGACCCCAGCAGTGCCCTTAATACGACATACTCGGATACGCCGACAGGCGGAAGCGCAAAATTTTCAAACCTGTTTGCGCGATCTTATCTTAGTTATTTCTGGAATGGCGCACAGAAAAACTATAATAAATTGACCGAGGAAATTGTGCCGGGTATAAATAATCTTTTGCACTATGATATACGGGGATTGGATCCTTCGACACCTTTTGTCTATGGCGCAGATGTAGTAACCAATTCTGATTCTCCTCTACAACTTTTTGTCGCAGATGGCATTGTGGTAAATGGTCAATACGGCCAAGGATCCATAGTAAAATGTGGAGGCGGTATTGAGTGCGGAGAAGGATTTTTGAACGCTGTGCTCTCATTTTACGGATGGGCTGACAATGATCATATGCCAATTCGGTACGTTGCAATTGATTGGGATGACGGGCGTACTACGGGCATAGACGGGCGATTCAGAAATCACATGAAAGAATGCGCGGATGGACCTGATCACCCGGCAGGGTTTGGTACGCAAAAAAATATTAGCTGTGAAGAAAGACCGTTTACATTTAGCAACATGTATAAGTGTGAACGAGGGATAGGCCCAAATTGGAAAGGAACAACCGGTGCGAATCAATGTCCCAGCGCCGAGTTTCGCAATCAATACGGAGGTTGTTGTGTCTTTGCTCCGGCAGTCCAAATAAGGGATAACTGGGGATATTGCAACGGTGCATGCGGTATTTCAGGAGATGGTGACAGGCGTTGTTTCGGTGATGTGTGTAATGAAAGTCCGCGGCAGAATGGAAATGCGTTTATTGGTCCATGGACAGAATTTTTTGGAAAGATTATTGTGGCGCCGCGGGAGTAATAAACAAAATATATCCGCTTTTCGGAAGACGCGAAAAATCAAAAAAATTCGGCCGGATCCATAAGGGGTTCGGTCGTGCTGTATTAGACACAGGATAACGTACTATCAGAAAATAAAAAAAAGCCGATTGAGAAGGGACACAGCTGTCGGGAGGGGGTGTGTGTTCCTTGCAGAATCGGTGACGCGCTAGATGCGCGTCGCGTGGAAGGAGCAGTTCAGTACCGGTAGGCGTTGAACCAGCCGGTCTCTTCTTCCCCATAGTTCATGCTCATGAAGCTTTCCCCGGTGTACTGTCCAGAGAACAGGTCGCCGCACTCCGACAGCGTAGCGGTGAGGTGTGCGATCGCACTGGGGATCTGACCGTAGGGATCGGTGCAGGTGATGTCGAGGGCCAAGTCGTTGGCGTATTTCTCGCTTGCCGCGAGAGATCCGGTGCATGGGCGTTCGTAATCGGCATCGCCCGTGATCGTGAACGGCGGGCAACCCTCGCCTGTGGTGATGGTCAGCGGAAGCAGTGCCGAGCCGCTCCACCCTTCTAAGGTTACGTCGATGTTCCAGTCGCCCGTAAGCGAGCAGGGCTCCATGACGGCAGGGCATGCTGACCAGTCGGGGGGATCCCCGCTTTCGAAGGCGATGCAGCTTCGAGTGGCGACTGCCGACCCGCAGAATTCCTCGTTCGGGCAGGCGACCTCCACGAGATCGTTGTCGGTTGCTCCATCGCAGTTGTTGTCCACGCCGTCGCAGTCCTCGTTGCCAGGGACGCGCGGTTCGCGATCGTCGCAATCCGAGCCGCCGCAGGACTCGAGCGCCGCGCCGTCTTCGTCCTGGTCCGGCGCGGTGTACGTGCAGTACCCGGCACCGTTGCAGGTCCAGTCGCGGCAGGGGTCGTGGGTCTCGGAGGTTTCGCAGTCGGACGTTTCCGTGCAGGGCTCGTCGGTCTCGTGGACCTCGAGCAACTCGGCGTCGTTCTCGTTGGGCCCGATGACCCCCTCACCCTCGCCTTCGGCCTCGGATTCGCCTTCTTGGCTCGAGCCGGACGGGTCGGACGACGGGGACGGGGAGGTACAGGCGAACATCGCAGCGATCAACAACGAACAGAGAATGGTGCGCATGGCGTCTCCTTTGGGTAAAAGGTCTACTTTTCTCTGGCCTATTTATAGCATACAAGAGGGTGGTGGTCAAGTTAAAATCAACTCGTGTCGCTTGTAGTCTTGTTAGATTGTGTCAAATTCAACTTGCATAGCATGCATTTTTGTGGTATACTATATACGTATGAAACGCAAAAGTAGCAAAAAAACCATACGATTTCGTCCGTCGCTTTTTTGGGATGTTGATCCTAAAACGATTGATCCAAAGAAGCACGCTCGTTATATTATCGAGCGTATTTTGGATTTCGGTACGGATAACGAGGTGCGGTGGATGTGGCAGCAGTATCCGCGCCAGTTTTTGCGCGATGTGGTCAAACGATCACATGTTATTCAGAAAAAAAGTAGGAATTTTTGGAGTCTCATTCTTAAGACTGCGGATAAGGAAAAATGGTAATGCATTTTCTATAGCCCAAAAACTCTGGATTGATTGTTTAATATCATTGCTGCGCGGTCAAGCAGTATTTTCAAAAAGAAGTTCCGAAGATAGCTCGCGAACTCCTCAAACTTTTATAAAGTAATTTTAAGAAAAAAAAAGGCCGATTGAGAAGGGACACGGCTGTCGGGGGGGGGGGGGGGGGTTTTCCTTTGCGAATCGGGTGGTTGCGCTTTTGGGCGCCATCTCAGTCGTAAAAGGCGGTTCCGGGACGAGGGGGGAAGTGGAGGGG
>Ga0080064_1001211_pt1 | contig 55286 bp, 53 predicted proteins | sample Subgrocontami54m_FD_69260 | JGI IMG/M metagenome (GOLD analysis project Ga0080064, IMG submission 69260) | Subsurface groundwater microbial communities from S. Glens Falls, New York, USA - GMW46 contaminated, 5.4 m (SPADES assembly) (version 2) ...
CGCGCGGGGGGGGGGACACGCCGGCGGCGTCGTGGGTGTTTTTTTTTCCCCCCCTCCTCGTGGGGGGGGGGGGGGGGGAACAAAAGAAGGGGGGGGGGGGGGGGGGGGCCATCTTCAAATGATTTTTGCACAACGAACCCCTCACCCGGCTCGTTGCTCGCGCGCGCTCGCAACTCGCCACCCTCTCCCACAAGGGGAGAGGGGAAAGAAAACACCATGTCCCTTCGCCTGATCTTCATGGGCACGCCCGATTTCGCGGTGCCGGCGCTGCTCGAGCTGGCCGCGCGCGGCTACGACATCGCGGCCGTCTATACCCGCGCGCCGAAGCCGGCCGGGCGCGGCATGGATGTGCAGCCGACGCCGGTGGAGCGCGAAGCGCGCCGTCTCGGTTTGCCAGTGTTCGCACCGGCCACGTTGAAGACCGAGGATGCGCAGACGGCGTTTCGCGCCCATGGCGCGGACGCGGCTGTGGTCGTGGCCTATGGTCTCATTTTGCCCAAGCCCATCCTCGAAGCCGTGCCGCTCGGCTGTTTCAACATCCATGCTTCGCTGTTGCCGCGCTGGCGGGGTGCGGCGCCTGTCAACCGCGCGGTGATGGCGGGCGACGCGGAAAGCGGCGTGACAGTGATGAAGATGGACGAGGGTCTCGACACCGGCGCCATGGCCATGGCCGAGCGGGTGCCGATCGGGCCCGACATGACGGCGGGCGATCTGCACGATGCGCTGGCGCGGCTTGGGGCTGATCTGATGCCGCGCGCGCTGGGCGCGTTGGAGCGCGGAGGACTGGTGCTGACGCCGCAGCCCGCGGCGGGCGTCACCTATGCCGAGAAGATCAACAAGAACGAAACGCGCATCGATTGGTCCAAGTCTGTAAAGGACGTGCACAATCACATTCGTGGCCTATCGCCATTTCCGGGCGCGTGGTTCGAGATCGGCGGCACGCGCATCAAAGTCTTGCGCTCCACGCGCGGCGAGGGCTCCGGCCCGCCAGGCACCGTGCTCGATGACCGGCTTACCGTTGCCTGCGGCGACGGCGCGGTTCGTTTAATCGAGTTGCAGCGGGCCGGGCGGCAGCCGATGAAGGCGGAGGAATTTCTGCGCGGCGCGGCGATTAAGAAAGGGGCATGTTTGAGGTGACGTGTTGCGCCATTCTCCGCTCATTCCCGCGTCAGTGGGAATCCAGTTTTCTAACCCTCCTGGGTCCCCGCTTTCGCGGGGACGAGCGGGTGGAGTAAGGCGCACCCATGCCCCGCTACAAGCTTCTCATCGAATATGACGGCACGCCGTTTTCTGGCTGGCAGATTCAGGCCGACGCGCTCACCGTTCAAGGCGTGCTCACCGCCGCGGCCGAAGCCTTCGCCAGCGAGAAGGTTTCCGTGCAGGGCGCGGGGCGTACCGATGCCGGCGTACATGCCATCGGCCAAGTCGCGCATATCGATCTGACGAAGGAATGGGACACCGACACGGTGCGCGACGCGCTCACCGCGCAGCTTCGCCCGCACCCTGTGGCGGTGCTTGCCGCCGAGCGCGTGCCGGACACTTTCGACGCGCGCTTTTCCGCGTGTGCGCGCCACTACGTCTATCGCATCATCAACCGGCGGGCCGATCTCGCGCTCGACCGGGGCCGGGCCTGGCGCGTGCCGCGTCCGCTCGATGGTCCGGCCATGCACATCGCCGCGCAAGGGCTGCTTGGCAAGCACGACTTCACCACCTTCCGCGCCACTGAATGCCAGGCGAAATCGCCTATGAAAACGCTCGACCGGCTTGATGTCGCGCGTGAGGGCGACGAGATCCGTGTCTTCGCTTCGGCGCGTTCCTTCCTGCATCATCAGGTGCGCTCGATGGTGGGCTCGCTGGTGCTGGTGGGCGAGGGGCGCTGGAGCAAGGGCGATCTTGTTGCCGCGCTCGCTGCGCGCGACCGCACCGCCTGCGGCCCGCTCGCCCCGCCGGATGGGCTGTATCTGCTCAAAGTTGACTATTGAGCCGTCATTCCGGGGCGCGCTGAAAGCGCGAACCCGGAATCCAGCAACACGCACGGTGCGTACATCTGGATTCCGAATAGCCTCGCGGTGCGAGGCCTCCGGAGTGACGATCAGGAGAAATACTTCTCCAGCACGCGGCGATAGATCGCTGTCAGCACCCGAAGGTCCGCGACCGGCACGCGCTCGTCCACCTGATGCATGGTCTGGCCGACGAGGCCGAATTCCACCACCGGGCAATAATCCTTGATGAAGCGTGCGTCCGACGTGCCGCCGGTCGTGGACAATTCCGGCTTGCGCTTGGTCACATGCTTCACCGCGCCGGCGACAAGATCGGTGAAGGGCCCGGTTTCGACGACGAAAACGTCGGCGTTGGACGGCTCCCATTGGAAGGCGAAGCGGATGCGTCCGCCTGCCGCTTCGGCGGCGCGCTTTTCGATGAGCGCCTTCAGCGAAGCCTGCGTGTGACAATCGTTGAAGCGGATGTTGAAGCGCCCGCGCGCCTCGCCCGGAATCAGGTTGACCGTCGGATTGCCCACATCGACCGACGTGAATTCCAGGTTCGAGGGCTGGAAATGCGCGCTGCCCTTGTCGAGCGGCTCGTTCATCAGCGCATTCACAAGCGTCACCAGCCCGCGAACGGGATTCTCCGCGCGGTCGGGATAGGCCACATGGCCTTGGCGGCCATTGACGATGAGAACGCCGTTGAGCGAGCCGCGGCGGCCGATCTTGATGGTGTCGCCGAGCGTCTGCACGTTGCTCGGCTCGCCCAGGATGCAGTGATCGAACTTCTCCCCGCGCGCGGCGGCCCAGGCCAAGAGCTTGACGGTGCCGTTCACCGCGATGCTTTCCTCATCGCCGGTGATGAGGAAAGAGATCGAGCCCTTCAGCTTGTCGCCTTTCGCTGCGACATAATCCAGCGCGGCGGCGACCGCGCAGGCGATGCCGCCCTTCATATCCACCGCGCCGCGGCCGTAAAGCTGCCCGTCGGCAATCTCGCCGGCGAAGGGGCCGTGGCTCCAGGCGGTCTCCGCGCCCGTGGGCACCACATCGGTATGGCCGGCGAAGACGAGATTGGGCGCCCCCGTGCCGATGCGGGCATAGAGGTTTTCGATGTCCGGCGTGCCCGGCTCGCTGAAGGTGACGCGATGCACGGTGAAGCCCGCGCCCTTCAAAACCTCTTCAAGATAGCGCAACGCGCCGCCTTCAGCCGGCGTCACCGACGGGCAGCGCAGGAGATCGCGGGCAATGGCGGCGGGGTCGGCGGACATATGATCTCAGCTCAATCCCTCAGCAGCTCGTTGATGCTCGTCTTCGAACGCGTCTTTTCGTCCACGCGCTTGACGATGACGGCGCAATAGAGGCCCGGCGCATTACCCTTACCCGGCAGCGTTCCGGGCACGACGACGGAGTAGGAGGGGACTTCACCCTGCATCACCGCGCCGCTCTCGCGGTCGATGATTTTCGTCGAAGCGCCGATGAAGACGCCCATGGAGAGCACCGAGCCGGTGCGCACGACGACGCCTTCGGCCACTTCCGAGCGCGCGCCGACGAAGCAATTGTCCTCGATGATGACCGGCCCGGCTTGCAGCGGCTCCAGCACGCCGCCAATGCCTGCGCCGCCGGAAATGTGGCAGTTCTTCCCGATCTGCGCGCAGGAGCCGACCGTGGCCCAGGTGTCCACCATGGTGCCGGAATCCACATAGGCGCCGAGATTGACGAAGGAGGGCATCAGCACCGCGCCCGGCGCGATATAGGCCGAGCGCCGCACGATGGAGCCGGGCACGGCGCGGAAGCCCGCCTCGCGGAAGCGGTTCTCGCCCCACCCGGCGAACTTGGACGGCACCTTGTCCCACCAACTCGCGCCGCCCGGCCCGCCGGGAATGACGGCCATGTCGTTGAGCCGGAACGAGAGCAGCACGGCCTTCTTCAGCCACTGGTTGACCCTCCAGGAGCCGTCCGGCTGCTTCTCGGCGACCCGCGCCTTGCCGCGGTCGAGCAGGTCGAGCGCCGCTTCCACGGCATCGCGCACCGGCCCCTTGGTGGAAGGACCGACACCGTCCCGCTTCTCGAAGGCGTCGTCGATGGTTTTGGCGAGATCGGTATTCGACATGAGGCTCCCCAGCATTGGCTGGAGCGGTTTGTCGGAGCAAGCGCCAGGGCTGTCAAGAGATGCCCCTTGTTGGGCTGGCTTGGCGGCAAACATGCGCTAGGATCGGGCAATTGGAATCCGAAAGGGAGGCGACTGATGCGGGGTGTTCAGGGGCTATCGGCTGGAAGCAGCCTATTTGGTGTGGCCGTAGCGACGCTATTCATCGAGCCCGCCGCCGCCCACCACGTCATGGACAATCAGTTGCCGGCTACCCTGGTCCAAGGCCTCCTGTCCGGATTCGGCCATCCGGTGATCGGGCTTGATCATCTCGCCGCGATCATCGCCGTCGGCTGTATTGCCGCCACTCAGTCCCGGGGGGCGATGCTGGCCTTGAATTTTGTCCTCGCCATGATCCTCGGCACCGCCGTCCATATTACGGAGGCGAACATTCCGGCGGGGGAAATCCTGGTGGCGCTGTCCGTCGTCGTGCTCGGCATCGTGATGCTGCGTACGCCGCCTGTTTCCCGGATCGTGGCGCTCGGGCTATTCGCGCTCGCCGGATTCTTCCACGGCTATGCCCTGGGCGAGTCGATTGTCGGGGCCGAACCCGCGCCGCTTTACGCATATCTCGCCGGCCTTGCGATCATCCAGTCGGCGATCGCGCTTGCTGCGATGGCAGTGACGCGATGGCTGCTCGCGCGGCCTTCCTTCGAGCCGGTGAGGCTGCGGCTCGCCGGCGCGGCCATCGCCGGCTTCGGTTTTGCCCTGCTGGCGCAGCAGCTCGGCGCGTGAATTAAGCCGCGCGAATCCGCCGCAGGAACCCCGCGAGATCGTCGGTGACGTGATCCACATGGGCCGCGTCGCGGCCCTCCATCTCCCAATCCTCGCGCAACACTTCGCGCGTGCCTTCGGGTATCACCAGCACCGTGGTCATGCCGAGCGAATGCGGCGTGCTGAGGTTGCGCGCGAGATCTTCGAACATCGCAGCCTTCTTCGGATCGACGCCGTGGTGCGCGAGGAAGCGATGATAGGTCTGCGGTGATGGTTTCGGCTCAAGCTCCGCGGCGACGATGTCGAACACGTCGTCGAAATGCTTGTCGATCGCAAGCCGCTGCATCACCACGTCGGCATGCTTGCGCGTGCCATTGGTCAGGATGAGCTTGCGGCCTTCCAGCTTTTCGATTGCCGCGCCGAGTTCGGGATTTGGCTCAAGCGGCGAATGATCGATCTCGTGGACGAAATCCAGGAAATCGTCGGGCTGCAATCCGTGCTCGAGCATCAGCCCGCGCAGGGTCGTGCCGTAGCGCTTGTAATAATCCTTCTGCAAGCGGAACGCGTCCTGCTGGGAGAGGTCGAGCAGGCGCGCGATATATTCGCGGATACGCTCATCCACCTGCTGCCAGAGATTGAGATGATGCGGGTAAAGGGTGTTGTCGAGGTCGAAGACCCACGTCTCGATGTGCTCGAAACCGCGCGGCGACGTCATCACGGCTCCTGGAAACGCACGGTGGTTACGCCCTGCGCCGCAAGGTCGACGGCGGCGAATGCGGCCGAGGTCAAGCCTCGGACGCCGCATTCCTTATGGTCGGTCAGCTCGAACGTGCTTTCGCGCGTGCACAGCAGGGTCTTGCCGCCCCAGGCGAGCGGCTTGCCACCGCGGCTGACCACTTTGCCCGTGACATCGACGGCTTCGGCATAGCTGAAGACGCGCCGCGGCCGGCCTTGCACGTCGGGCCGTGTGCATTTGCCCGGCTCGATGCGGTACCAGCCGCGCGTGACCACCACGCCTCTGTCCTCGCTGCCGACCGCCGCCATGACCATGTTGCGCGTTTCGTTGCACCAGACGAAGCCGCTGCCTTCGGGCTTCTGGGCGGAATCAAGCAGGAGATCGAAGAAACCGGCCGCGGCTACCACGCTGCTTTGCAGTCCGCGGTCCTTCAGGAAGGCCGCGAGCGCGGCATCGGTCTTCGGCCCCCTCAACCCGTCGATCGGGTTGGCTTCGTACCCATTCATGACCAGCAGGCGTTGAAGGGCCGCCAGACGCGCTTGTTCGTCGGTGTATTCCGCTTCTTCGGCGAGATTGGCCGTCCAGCCGGTCTCGGTTTGCGCGGGCTTCACTTCAGTGAAGCGGGCGAGGTAGTGGCCTGGCCGCGTGCAGCCGCGCGCCGCCGCCGCCACGATAAAATTATGCCGGCTGACGCAAAGCTCCGCATGGCCCGCGCGCGGCACGGGGGAGCTTCCGTAGGCGGGCAGGGCGCGCGCATGAACATAAAAGCGGTCGGCGCTGACCGTCCCCTCTACCGCCACGCGGCATTGACCGGGGTCGATGCGAAACCAGCCGCGCGTCACCAGCGCGCCTGCGTCGTGCAGACCCACGGCCGTCTCGACCACATAGCTCAGGCGATTGCAAAGCTGGAAATCCGCGCGGGCAGCGGAAGCAGCCGCGATCAACGCCGCCGCCGCCGCGAGCGCGCAGCGGACCGATCCTTTGATGGTGCGAGCGCCCAGCACGATCACTTTCCTTTCGCCAAGACCGCGCCCCACTTTTGCAGGGCCGGCTTGTCCTCGTTGGCGGCTATTTCGAGGATCAGTTTTTTCACGACGGCGTCGGCGAAGTTTTCGTAGCTCGATGCGGGAATCATGAAGGCGCCAGGCCCGCCGATCACGAAGCTGTAGTAATAGCGGTCGAGATTCGGCTCGAGCGACAGGATAGGCAGGCCATTGATGCCGACGCCCGCCGCCACCGCCTCATCGCGCGCGCGAATAACCGACCGTCCGCTGGTGTTGGAGCCGTCGCCGGAAATATCGATGGTGCGGCGTTGCGATTTGTAGGGACTTTGGGAAAACAGGACCATCGATTGATCGATGGCGCCGCTGATGGAGGTTCCACCGCCGAAAAGCTCACGCTGCGACTGCGCGATGGCATCGGCGAACGCACGGGCGGATGCCGCATCGCTGATCCGCGTCCACGGCACCACCTGGACATGAAGAAAAGGGCCGGTCCATTGCAGCATCGTCACGGCGATGGCCTGCTCGGACCCGGACATGATCGCCTTTATCACTTGCGGGTTGCGGAAGGCCGCGGCGTAGCCCTGCTTCTGCAATTCGAAGCGCACGTCGTTGACGCTGCCGCTGGCGTCCACCGCCAGGACAAGCTGGAGGTCCACGGTCGTTTCTGTCGCGGCTGCCGGTGCGGTGAGGAGGAGCGACATCAACGCGATGAGACACGCGCGGAAGCGGCTTTGATGGGCGAGCATGGCACTCATGGCGTGCTGGCCAAGACCGCGCCCCATTCTTGCATGGCCGGCGCGTCCTCGTTGGCCGCTATCTCGAGAATCAATTTTTTCAGGATGGCGTCGGCAAAGTTTTCGTAGTTTGCCGCGGGAATCATGAAAGCTCCAGGCCCGCCGATCACAAAACTATGGAAATAGCGGTCGAGCGTCGGATCGAGCGACATGATGGGCAGCCCGTTAATGCCTACTCCCCCGGCCACGGCGTCATCGCGTGCGCGGATGACCGAGCGTCCGCTGGAGTTGCGGCCATCGCCGGAGATGTCGATGGTGCGGCGCGAAGATTTGAACGGACTTTGGGACAATAGCATGACGCCGGTATCGATCGCTCCGCTGATCGACGTGCCGCTGCCGCCGAACAGCTCCCGTTCCGACTTGGCAATGGCGTCGGCGAAAGTGCGGGCGGAGGCTGCGTCCTTGATCAGCATCCAGGGCACCACCTGGGCGTGATGAAAGGGGCCGGTCCATTGCACCATCGTCACCGCGATGGCTTGCTCGGCGCCTGATGCTATCGCCCGCATGATCTGCGGGTTACGGAAAGCCGCCGCATACCCCTGCTTTTGCAGCTCAAAGCGGACGTCATTGACGCTGTTGGAACAGTCCACGGCGAGCACGAGTTGAAGATCGACAGTGGTTTGAGCGCTTGCCGGCGCTGCTAGGCCGAAGGCCAAGAATAGGACCGGGATCAGGCGAATCGCGTACAAAAGGCGCGTCAGGTGACGGTGGCAATGGGCAAAAGTATTCATTACCTAACGCCTTCGTTGCACAGGCATGGCGCCCCTGGTCTAGTACGCGCGATGCCCGTGCCGCAGCAGCTTAGAAGCGGCAATGCTACAAAAATAGTAGGGTGTTACCCTTTGTGCCGGCAAGCAAAAGGCCATTCCGGCTTGGTCAGGAATGGGCCGTAGCGGCACTGTGGACGTTGTTTAAATATTTCTCCCCGATAATTGAGAGAGGTTATGATCAAATGCGGGCCGACGGTCATCCAAAGGAAGCACTGATGCCAACGAGATCAATGCACCCGCGTGTATTCACAGGGGGTGCGGTACTCGCCGCTATACTGTTGTCCGCCGCGACCGCCTATGGACAGTCCGGCCCGTTCTCAAACCTGGCAGGAGCCTGGAATGGCTCCGGTACGCTGGCTTTTTCCAGGGGTTCGAATGAGCGCATTCGCTGCCGCGCCAAGTACGATGTCGCGAGCGCCGGCTCAAATCTTAAACTGGAGCTGCGTTGCGCAAGCGACAGCTACAAATTCGAGCTGCAGGCCGACGTGTTTTCTCGCGATGGCGAGGTGCAGGGGAACTGGAATGAGACCACCCGCCGCGTGGCGGGCAGGATCGCAGGCACGGTTGCCGGCAACCAGATCAACGTCCGCGTGGACAGCCCGCAATTCGCTGCGCTTCTGACCTTGACGACCAGCAACGACCGGCAATCGATCTCGATCAAGGGACCGCCGGGAGCCGAGATGTCCGAAGCCGCGATCACGCTCAGCCGCGGAAGCTAGACCTCACTCGGCCGGCTTGGGCCTGAGCGCGCGCGTCCTGAACCAGCGCACCAGCTCGCGGAGCGACATCACCGTTGCCGGCAGGATCAACAGATCGCCGACAAGCGCCGCGACCATCGCGAACGCGCTGAGCCAGCCAAACAGGCGGAGCGACGGCAGATCGGAAAAGACGGTCACGGCCAGCCCGCAAGCCAACACCACGGATGTCAGGATCAGCGCGGGGCCCACGAGCACGGTGGGTCGGATGACGCCGAGCGCGGGGTCCTCACCATGCCTGTATTCGAGCCGCAGCCGGTTCAGGTAATGAATGGTGGCGCTGAGGCCGAGCCCGAACGACACGGTCAACGCCACGATGCTGGCGAACTGCAAACCCTCTCCCATTGCCCACAGCACGGCGCCGGAAACGACGATGGGGAAGACACCCGGCAGGATGCTGACCGCCATCACGAACAGCGAACGGAAGCAGATGCCGATGAACGCGGCGACGAAGACGATTTCGATCGTCAGCGCCTTGTTCAATTTTCCGATCATGCTGGCGCTGTTGCGGGCGGCGACCGCGGAAAGACCGGTCACGGAAATCTTGTAGCCAGGATGCTTCGCGCTTAAGCCTCCGAAGGATTTCTCGAGACTCTCGATCACGGGCAGAAGGCGGCTCGCATCGATGTCGGGAATGCGGCCGGAGACGACCACGGCATTTTCTTCCGCGGAAACAAAGCGGCGCTTCAGATGTTCCGGCAGCAGATCGACATATTGCTTCAAGGTCGCCGTATCCGACTTGCCTGCCTTCTCGGCCAGCCACCGGCGAAGCGTTTCCAGCGACCAGACGTTGCCGACGCCGGCTTGTTTTTCAATGACCGCATGCACATCGGCGATGGCCGCAAGCGTTTCCGGTGAGTAGAGCGTCGCGCCCCGCGGAAAATCGATCAGCACATCGACCGGATTGGCTCCGGTGAGCTTGGCATCGAGACGTCCGCTCGCTTCGACGGCCTGCCGCTTGTCGGGCACCTGATCGGCAAGGCGGTAGCGCGGTTCCAGATTTGAATAGAGAACCGCCAGCCCGCCGACGATGAGCAGGCTCAGCACGCTGTAAAGATGCGGATGGCGCACCATGTGGGTGGCGATCCAGCGGCAGACGGCGCGAAGCGCATCCACGGCGGCGTCCGCGCCTTTCACCTTGGCTGCGAAGATCGCTTCCTTGCGTATCAGCAGAATGCCCAGCAGCGGCACCAGCGTCAGCACCGCGACAAAGGCGATGATGGTCGCGAGCAGACCCGCCTCTCCGAATGTCCGGATCAAATGGGAATCGGAGAACAGCAAAGCGATGAACGACAAGCCCGCCGTTCCATGCGTCAACACGCAGGCGGGGCCGACGACCAGAATAGCGTTGCGCATCGCGTCGAACTTGCTTTCGCCCGCCAGCAGCCGGTCGCGCGCCGCGAAAGTGAGCTGCATGCTGTCCGAAAAGCTGATGACCATGATCAGCGGCGTCATCACGTTCAGGAACATATTGAGTCGGAAATCGAGCCAACCGAGGGAGCCCAGCGCGAGCAGGATGGCGATCAGCGGGGGCGCGGCCGCCATGATCATGAAGGATACGCGGCGGAAGAATATGATAGCGATCACGCATCCGGCGATGAAGCCGATGGCGTTGTAGATCAGGCGATCGCGCTCCACCGCGTTGCGGATCTCGAGCTGCATCACCGGGACGCCCGATAGCTGGCCGCGCAGCCCGGTTCCGGCGATCTCGGCATCGACCGTCTTGCGGAGCTCATCGACGAGACTACCCAGGCCCTTGCCTTCGACCACAGCCGGATCGAGGGCGAGCACGACAAGGGCAAGCTCGCCGTCTTCAGACAGCAGCTTGCCGCGGATGATCTCGTTCGCTCTCACCTGATCGATCAGCTTGTCATAGGCCGCGCCTTCCGGGAGTTCCTCGGGAAAAAGCGGCGCGGGTATGCGATTGCCTTCCGGCGCCTGGCGGGCGGAGAACAACGAAATGAGTCCCTTGGTGCCGTCGATCAGCTGGATGTCGGTGACCAGATCACGCAACTTTGCAAGCGACGAGCGGGCCAGCAGGTTCTTGCCTTCGACGACCACCAGCACGTCGAACTCGCTGGAAGGAAACCGCCGCGCCACTTCCTCGTATTGCTTGAATTCCGCGCTGTCCGAGCGAAACAATTGGCTGAGCGAGTCGTCCACTTTCAGGCGTGTCACGCCGGCCGCCGCCGCCAGCGACAGCACAAGAAAGACCGCCATCACAAGGTACGGAAATCGCAGAGCGATCAGGCCGATCCGCTCGAGCCCAAACGCGATTGCGAGCGGTTCGCCCGACCCGGCATGACCCGCGTCCGCCGCGGCGCCTGTGCGCTGATCGCTCGATCCGAATAACACGGCCTTCTCCTGCATCCCGGCGGGAAGACCGCCGTTATCGGTGAATCAGCGTGCCTGCGCCGTGGTCGGTGAAAAGTTCGAGCAGCACCGCGTGGGGCACCTGGCCGTCGAGGATGACGACGCCTTCGACGCCTTGGTCGAGCGCTTCGATGCAAGTTTCCACCTTGGGGATCATTCCGCCCGAGATGGTGCCGTCCGCGATCAGGCGGCGTGCCTCGTCCACCGACAGCTCGCTGATGAGCGACTTCGACTTGTCGAGCACGCCCGGAACGTCGGTGAGCAGCAGCAGGCGCTTGGCCTTGAGCGCGCCGGCAATACAGCCTGCGAAGGTGTCGGCGTTGACGTTGTAGCTCTGACCATTCGCCGACGTGGCCACCGGAGCCAATACCGGAATGAGCTCGCGGCCGAGAATCTGGTCAAGCACCGTCACATCGACCTTTTCAGGCTCGCCGACAAAACCAAGATCGACCGGCAGCTCGCGCTTCGTTTTCGGGTCGATGACGTGGCGGGTGGCCTTGCGTGCGACGACCATGTTGCCATCCTTGCCGCACAGCCCCACGGCCTTGCCGCCGGCCCCGTTGATGAAGCCGACGATCTGCTTGTTGATCGAGCCGGCGAGCACCATCTCGACGATTTCCATGGTCGGTGCGTCGGTCACCCGCAGGCCGCCGGCGAACTCCGACTTGATGCCGAGCCGTTTCAGCATCGTCTCGATCTGCGGCCCGCCGCCATGCACGACGACCGGATTGATGGCGGTCTGCTCCAGCAGCACGATGTCGCGCGCAAAATCGCGCGCGGTCTGCTCCTGACCCATCGCGTGCCCGCCGTATTTGATGACGACAATCTGCTCGTCGTAGTGCTGCATATGCGGCAGCGCTTCCGACAAGATGCGGGCTTGGTCGTGTGGACTCACGCTCATAGGAAAATCCCCGGACGGGGCCTTATTAGCTGGCGGATGGGACGGGCGGAAGGGCGAAATGCGGCTTTCTCAGCCTCTTTCGGCCAAAAGCCGAGCGATCGCGGCCCGTAGCTCGGGGATACCAGCTCCGGTATGCGAAGATGTTACCAGGATGCCCGGGAAAGCGGCCGGGCGCTTGGCCAGCGCCTCGGTGGTGGCCGCAATGCAGCTTTCCAGCTCTTGGGGCTTCACCTGATCGGCCTTGGTCAGCACGATCTGGTGGCTGACGGCGGCTTCACCCAAGCTTTTGAAGATCCCTTCATCGGCGTCCTTCAGGCCATGGCGGGCGTCGATCAGCACATAGACGCGCGAGAGATTGGCGCGTCCATGCAGATAGGCGTGAATCAACGCCGTCCACTCATCGACCTTGGTCTTCGGCGCGGCTGCATAGCCGTAGCCCGGCATGTCCACGATCGCGAGCTTGCCCCCGGCATTGAAGAAGATGAGTTCCTGGGTGCGGCCGGGCGTATGCGAGGTGCGGGCGAGCGCCTTGCGGTTGGTAAGGGCATTGATCAGGCTCGACTTGCCGACGTTGGAGCGCCCGGCGAAGGCGATTTCCACGCCTTTCATGGGCGGCAATGAGGCCAGCGAACTGGAGGCGTGGGCGAAATCCCACGGGGCGGCGAACATCCGGCGGCCCGCTTCAATTTCTCTGGATTTGAAATCGCCGGTCATGGCCCCGTCATGCCCCGCGAGGTGGCGATTGTCAGCCGCTCTTCTTGCTGGGGAAGAGCGAGCGCAGGAAACGCCCGATCGCTTGCAGATCGCTCTTGAGATTGTCGATCAGCTCGACCTTGGCGCCATGCTTTTGCATAATGAATGCCTGCTGGATGACCGACAGCGTGTTGTTCCAGGCCCAATAGATCACCAGGCCGGCCGGGAAGCTCGCCAACATGAAGGTGAAGATCACTGGCATCCAGTCGAAGATCATCTTCTGCGTCGGATCGGGCGGCGCCGGATTGAGCTTCATCTGCGCCCACATGGTGACGCCCATGATCAGCGGCCACGCTCCGATGTGGAGGAAGGCGCCGATCGCCGGGATGAGCACCGGATCAAACGGGAGGAGGCCGAACAGATTGAATAGATTGGTGGGGTCGGGCGCCGAAAGGTCCCGGATCCAGCCGAAGAAGGGCGCGTGCCGCATCTCGATAGTGACGAACAGCACCTTGTAGAGCGCGAAGAAGACCGGGATCTGGATCAGGATCGGCAGACAGCCGGCCAGCGGATTGATCTGCTCTTTCTTGTAGAGCTCCATCATCGCCTGCTGCTGCTTCATCTTATCGTCGCCGTAGCGCTCGCGGATTTCCACCATCTGCGGCTGCACGGCTTTCATCTTCGCCATGGACGCATAGGATTTGTTGGCGAGCGGGAAGAAAAGGATCTTCACCAGCACGGTGATGAACAGGATGGCGACGCCGAAATTGCCCGTGAGCTTGAATAGCCAGTCGAGGGTCCAGAACACGGGCTTGGTGATGAAATAGAACCAGCCCCAGTCGATCAACAATTCGAAGCGATTGAGGCCGAGCTGCTTGTCGTAGCTATCGATCACCGCGACTTCCTTGGCGCCGGCGAACAGCCGCGCATTCGCGGAGCCGGTGCCGCCGGGCGCGACGGTGACGGCATCGAGCAGGTAGTCGGCCTGATACGTCTTCACGGCGCCAAGCATGCCGGCGGAAAACCGGGCACGCAGATGGGCCTTCGGATCGGGCAACAAGGTTGCCGCCCAGTATTTATCGGTGATGCCAAACCACGCATTGGTGACATCGAAGGAGATTTCCTTCTTCTTCTCGGCGTCCGCATAGGTGACTTCCTGCAGGGCGTGGTCGCCCAGCACGCCGATCAGGCCCTCATGCAGGATGTAGTAGCCGAGCGTGTGCGGCGTGCCGTGGCGCGAGATCAAGGAATAAGGATAGAGCGTGACCGGCGCCGAGCCTTTGTTCGCGACCTCATCGGCGATGGTGAAGAGATATTTGTCATCCACCGTGATCGTGCGGCGGAATTCCAGCCCCTCGCCATTGTCATAGACGAGCTTGACCGGCCGGCCGACTTCGAGAGCACCGGAGCCTTCCTGGCGCCACTGCGTGTCCGGCCCCGGCAGTTTCACCGGAGCGCCGCCGCCTCCGACCCAGCCGAACTCCGCGTAAAACGGCTCGGGGCTGCCGGACGGCGAAAGCAGCACGATGGGCGGCGAATTGGGGTCGACCGTGGTGCGGTATTTGACCAGGGAAAGATCGTCGATGCGGCCGCCCTTCAGCGCGATCGATCCCTGCACGGTCGGCGTATTGATGGCAACGCGCGGCACGGCTGCGATGACGGCGGCGCGTGGGAGCGGCGCCGGCGCGGCCGCGCCCGGCGGCGTTGGAGTTGGAGTCGTCGTTGCAGGCTGCGGGGGTGCTTGCGGCGCGCTGCTCTGTTGTTGAGGCTGAGGAGCTCCGGGCGCCGCTACGCCGGGCGCCGTTGCTCCAGGCGCCGCCGCACCGGGCGCCGGCGGCTGGCGAACCTCGGACTGCTGCTGCGCGATCTGCCGCTGCTTTTCCATCTGCGGCGCGGCGAAGAAATATTGCCATACGAGCAGGACGAGCCCGGACAGCACGATGGCGAGCATGGTATTTTTCTGATTATCCATCATGCGCTCTTGCCGTCACCTTTGAGATGACGCAACTCCGGTCCGTTTGACTTGCCGCGCCCCTCGTCCAGACGCCGCAAGGCGCCCTTCAAATCCTCAACCATTCCCGCGAACGGCGCGGTGAGGCCCGCGCGCCGGCCGATCAGCACATAATCGTGTCCGGCACGGTCCATCCCGGTCGTGGCTCTCACCATTTCACGCAACCGGCGGCGGACGCGATTGCGCTCCACCGCATTGCCGACCTTTTTTGAAACGGTAAAACCCACTCGTGCTGGTCCGCGTTCGTAGCGATCACGCATTTGCACCACGAAAGCCCTTGTTGACACCTTTGCCGCGGCTGCGGCGGCCAAGAAATCCGCCCTTTGCCTCAATCGTTGCATGAGACAGGCGCGCCGCCCGGCGCTGGCTTCATGCGCTCAGGCGCTTGCGCCCGCGCGAACGGCGTGCCGCCACCACTTTGCGTCCGCCTTTCGTAGCCATTCGGGCGCGGAAACCATGACGACGCTTGCGCACAAGCTTGCTCGGTTGGTAGGTCCGCTTCACGAGTCTTCTCCGCTGGGTGGGATAGGCGGGCTAGAGCCTAAATAGGGCCGCTGAAACCCGGATTCAACGTATCCAGAGCGGCGATTACGCGGCTTATAAGGGAGCCTGCCGGGGCTCGTCAATGCAAAGGCCCTGACAAGGGCTAGAGGGCAATATGGCCGAGGTGCTGACACCCGATATCTGCGTGATCGGGGCGGGCTATGGCGGCGTGACGGCCGCGCTGGCGGCAGCCGCCTATGGCGTGCCGGTGGTGCTGGTGGAAAAGGCCCAAATGGGCGGCACGCACCTCCATACCGGCTGCCTGCCCTCGAAAGCCCTCATCGCGGCGGCCCGCAGAGCGGAGGCGTTGCGCCAGGCGAAGGCATTCGGGCTGAACGTGCCGCGGCCGAAGACGGATTTCTACCAAGTCCACGACCATATCCAGGGCGTGATCCAGGCGGCCGCGCCCAACTTTTCCACGGAGCGGCTGACCGGGCTCGGGATACGGGTGGTCCAGGGCGCAGCCCGGTTCACGGACCAGCACACGCTGGCGGTGGGCGAGGATATCGAGGTGAGGGCGCGGCGGTTCATCATCGCGACGGGCTCGTCTCCGGCGATCCCGTCCATACCCGGCATTGAAGAAACGCCGTACCTCACCGACGAGACGATTTTCGAGCTGCTGGTCTGCCCGAAGCATCTGGCCGTGCTCGGCGCCACCCCGGCGGGGCTTGAGCTGGCGCAGGCCTATCGCAGGCTTGGCGCGGACGTGACGGTGATCGACACGGCGCGGGCGCTTGCGGAGGAAGACCCGGAATGCGCGGCCATCGTGCTCGATCAATTGGAACGCGAGGGTATCGTGCTCCGCACCGGTGTGGAGATTTCGCGGATCAAGGCGGCGAGGTCAAAAATCCAAATCTTCATCGGTGACGGCGAGGAAAAAATCGAAGCAAGTCATCTGCTGATCGCGAGCGGGCGCAAGCCAAATGTCGAGGAACTTAATCTCGACGCGGCCGGCATCAAATGTGGAGCCGAGGGAATTGTCGTCGATGCCGGTCTGCGGACCAGCAATAAGAAAGTTTATGCCATCGGCGATGTTGTTGGCGCCCGCAGCAGTAGCGCCGCGAGGAAACATGCGGAAGCGGCTATCGGCCACGCGCTGTTCCGGCGTCGAGCGAAAGTAAAGAGCAACGAGCTCCCGCGCGTAACCTTTACAGAGCCCGAGTTGGCACATGTGGGATTGACCGAGGCCGGAGCCGGCCGCGACCTGCGCGTGCTTCGCTTCCCCTATCTTGAGAATGATCGCGCCCGCGCGGAACGGCAGACCAGCGGCCACATCAAAGTGATCACGACGAAGCGAGGGAAGATTCTCGGCGCCACCATCGTCGGCGCCGAAGCCGGCGAACTGATTACCGCCTGGGCACTGGCCAGCAGCCAAGGCATGAACGTCCGCACTTTCGCCGAATTGGCCGCGCCTTATCCGAGCTACGGCGACATCGGTAAGCAGGCGGCGATCAGTTACTTCATTCCGAGCTTGGCCAAGCCGTTGATCCGGCGCATCATCTCTCTTCTGCGCCTCCTTGGCTGACTGCCGCCTCCTACCGGAGACGAAGCGATGGTCGATCCGGTTTCCGTCCTGGCCTACGCGACGGCGGTGCCGCCGCATGTGCTCAAACAGGCGCAGGTCGCCGAGCGGATGCGGGGCGTCTTCCCGCGCGCGTTTTCCCGCTATCCGGGCCTTGCGGATGTGTTCGTCAACGCCGGCATTGAGCGGCGCTATTCCGCCCGCCCGCTGGAGTGGTTCGACGCGCCGCGCGGCTGGACCGAACGGACGGAAGCCTACCTCGAAGGCGCTGATGCTTTGTTCATCGAAGCAACCAAGAAGGCGCTCAAGCGCGCCAAGATTTCCGCGCGCGATGTCGACGTGATCGTCAGTGTGTCCTCGACCGGGATCGCGACCCCGAGCATCGAAGCGCGGGTAGGACGCCGCATGGGATTCCGTCCGGATGTGAGCCGCATTCCGATCTTCGGGCTCGGCTGCGCCGGCGGCGTCTCCGGTCTGGCCATCGGCTCACGCCTCGCGCGCGCCAAGCCGGGCGACACGGTGCTCGTGGTCGTGATTGAGCTTTGCACGCTCTCCTTCCGGCGTGACCGCGGCGGCAAGGCGGACGTGATCGCGTCCGCGCTGTTCGGCGACGGCGCCGCCGCCGTGCTGCTGCGGGCGGGAGGCAAGCGCGCCAAAATCAAAATCGGCGGCGCGCATGAGCATCTATGGCCGGGAACGCTCGACGTGATGGGATGGTCGGTGGACCCGATCGGCTTCGGCGTCGTGCTGTCGCGTTCCCTGCCGCGTTTCGTGGAGGAGAGGCTGGCCGCCCCGGCGCGGCGCTTCCTGAAAAGCGAGAAGCTCAAGGGCTCCACGAGATTCATCTGTCATCCCGGCGGCGCCAAGGTGCTCGCGGCCGTGGAATCCGCATTCAAGCTCAAGAGCGGCACGCTCGCGGACGAACGCGCCGTGTTGCGCGACTTCGGCAACATGTCCGCGCCGACAGTGTTGTTCGTGCTGGAACGCGCGCTCGCGGGCGGATTTTCCGGACCCGCCATCCTGTCCGCGCTCGGCCCCGGTTTCACCGCCAGCTTCCTGGCCGTCGAGATCGGGAATGGGTGAGGGCGCTCTCTTGATCGCCTTCATCACCGTCCAGCGGCTCGCGGAGCTTTGGCTGGCGCAAAGGAACACCGCACGCCTGCTGGCGGCGGGCGGCATCGAGTTCGGCCGCTCACATTATCCGTGGATGGTCGCGCTGCACGCGGCTTGGCTCGGCGGCCTCTGGCTGCTTGCCCGCGATCAGCCGGTCAATCCCATCCTGCTGGCCTTTTTCGTCTTACTGCAAGCCGGCCGCCTCTGGGTCATCCTGAGCCTCGGGCAAAGATGGACCACGCGCGTCATCGTGATCCCCGGTGAGCAATTGGTTGCCGGCGGTCCTTACCGCTGGTTCAGGCATCCCAACTATCTGATCGTCGCCCTCGAAATCGCGACCGTCCCGCTGGCGCTGGGGCTGCCGATTTTTGCCGCCGTGTTCACCGCGCTCAACGCGGTCATCCTTTATCAACGCATTCGCGTCGAGAATGCGGCCCTTATGCAGGCCACCGGCCAAACCCTTGCCAATGAAAGGCGAAGGCTATAGCTATCGCCCGTTCCGCGGGGATCAAAATCCCGACGCCGGCGTAGCGCCCGTAGCTCAGCTGGATAGAGCACCAGACTACGAATCTGGGGGTCAGGAGTTCGAATCTCTTCGGGCGCGCCAATTAAGGTTACGGACGGCCGGCGTCCCCGGTGTTCCTCGCGCGCGTTCCCCGGTTCTGCTAATTGAAATTGATGACTGATTCAGCCAAACCCGCCGAAGCGGACAGGTTGCCGAGGATCATGGGCGCCTGCGCGCGGTTCTGCCAGGAAAGGATCGGCTGGAACAAGGTCGGCTTTGTCTTGAGCCTCACGATCATCGTGATCGCGGGGGTGGTGCTCTACCATATTCTGCACGACATCGACGTAGGCGAGATTGTTATCGCGTTGCGGGCGATGTCGGCGCACAACATCCTGCTTGCTGCTCTTTTCGTCGCGGCGGGATATTTCACGCTGACATTTTATGATCTGTTTGCTTTGCGCACGATCGGACGGCACGACGTTCCCTATCGCATCGCCGCGTTTGCCGCCTTCACCAGCTATTCGATCGGCCACAACGTCGGCGCCAGCGTCTTCACCGGCGGCGCGGTGCGATACCGTATCTATTCGGCCTGGGGCCTCGATGCCGCCGAAGTGGCGAAGATCTGCTTCGTGGCCGGTCTCACCTTCTGGCTCGGCAACGCCACCGTGCTCGGGCTGGGCATCGCTTACGCGCCGGAAGCGGCAAGCGCCATCAACCAGATTCCGCCTTGGGTAAACCGTGGGATCGCGATCCTCACCCTGGCGATCCTGACCAGTTACGTCTGCTGGGTTTGGCGGCGCCCGCGTGTTATTGGCCGCGGCCAATGGCAGATCACTTTGCCCGGCGGCCCGCTGACGCTGTTGCAGATCGTGATCGGTATTGTTGATCTCTCCTTCTGCGCGCTCGCCATGTACATGCTTTTGCCCGGCGAGCCGCACATCGGCTTCGTTACCTTGGCGGTGGTTTTCGTCGCGGCCACGCTGCTGGGTTTTGCCAGTCACTCGCCTGGGGGCCTGGGCGTATTTGATGCCGCGATGCTGGTCGCCCTGTGGCAATTCGACAAGGAGCAACTGCTCGCCGGTCTCTTGCTGTTCCGGCTGCTCTATTACATCGTGCCGTTCGCGCTTTCGCTCGCCGTTCTCGGCAGCCGGGAGCTCATGTTGAGCATGTGGCCGTCGATGCGTGCGCGTCCGGCGGCGGAAAACGCAATCGCCCCGCAGAAAGTTGACATCGTTTAAAAGGACTGTGTTCGGGCGGACGAAACAGCTATCAAGACTGGGCAGAATCGAGCGCTGGAGCACAGATAATGAAGGTTGTTCATTGCGTGGCCTTGTGTGCTGCCATTATCACGGCGTCGAGCGTGGTCGCGGCGCCTGCGCAGACCAACAAGGCGGGCAAGGACGACCTGGTGAAGCTTTATCTGCTCTCTGTTGCCGCTGATCGCTGTGGATTTGCGATGACCAGCAGGCAGGCTGACATGATCGATCGGACGACCAAGTCTCTCGCGGAAAGCCTCAAGCTCGGGAGCCGAGGGGCTGACGCGTTGTATTCAGAGGCCGACATCGAGTTCGAGAAGCAAGGCCCCAAGGCCTGCGACCGCAACGGCAGTTTCGCCAAGGCGTTTCAAGAAACACTGCACAAGATAACCGGTCCGTAAGATGACGGAATACCCCCGGCGATGGGAGTTCGCGCCGGGCGCGATCCTGCGCGCCGGGGCGGTCATCGCGGCGTCAGCCATCCTGTTCGCTGCTTTTGCGGCCACCGGCACACTCACGCTCACCCAGGCGCTTATCGGATTTGTTGTCGTGTCATCGTCGGCGTTGCTCGCGCAGGTGCGGCGCCGGCTGCCGGCTGCCGTGTTGGCGGCGAGCGAGCAGCCGTTATCCGTCCACAGCGATTCAATCCTCGAAACGCTGATCGCCGGCCTGCCCGACGCCGTCGTCGCGCTCGACGACACTGGGCGGATCATTGCGTTCAACGCACAGGCAAGTCTGGTCGCCCCGGCGCTACGACGGGGAGAGCTTGCCTTGATCGCATTCCGCGTGCCGGAGGTGGTGGACGCCATCCGCCGGGCGAATGAGAGCGGTCAGCCGCAGCGGGTCGAGTTCTCGACCCGTGTTCCTGTTGACCGCTGGTTCGAAGCCTTTGTGATACCGGTCACGTTCGCAGCAGATTTGGCGCACGGCGCTGCAAACGTCCTGCTCATGACCTTCCATGACCTTACGCCGCTGCGCCGTGTCGAGGAAATGCGCGCCGATTTCGTGGCCAATGCCAGTCATGAGCTTCGCACGCCGCTGGCGGCTCTATCGGGCTTCATCGACACGCTGCAAGGAACCGCGCGTGACGACGCGGCGGCGCGTGAGCGCTTTCTCCCCATCATGCAGGCGCAGGCGACGCGCATGGCGCGGCTGATCGACGACTTGCTCTCGCTGTCGCGCATAGAGCTCAGCGCGCATCTGCGTCCCGAAACTCCGATCGATCTTGTACCCATCGTGCGCCAGGTCGCCGATGGCCTGCAGACTCTCGCGCGCGACCGAGACGTGAAGATCGTCGTCCATGCGCCGCCGGAGCCGCTCATCGTTCTCGGCGATCGGGACGAACTGCTGCGCGTGTTCGAGAACCTGGTTGAGAATGCGTTCAAATACGGGGCGTCGGGCAAGCGGGTCGAGATCAATTTCGAGCGCGGCGAAACGGCGGACGGCGCGCCGGAAATCCAAATCGCGGTGCGCGACTACGGTCCAGGAATAGCGCCCGAACATCTGCCGCGCCTGACCGAACGGTTCTATCGGGTGGATGTCGCCGATAGCCGTGCACAAGGTGGCACCGGCCTGGGTTTGGCGTTGGCCAAGCACATCCTCAACCGGCATCGCGGGCGGCTTTCGATCGCCAGCACCTTCGGCAAGGGCGCGACTTTCACCGTGCACTTGCCTGTCCCCAGCGCCGATTCAACCGGCGCGAGATAACTTAATAAAATCAGCTAATTGCGCTGTCACACAGGCGTCACCAATCTCTCATAGAACGGTGACATGCAGCACGTAATGCGGTCCCGTTACTGCGGAACTTTTGACCCAAAACAACAATCACCAAGGTCCGCAGCGCCATCGTGCGTCAAACACCACGCGGTTGCCCAGTCGATCGGGTCCGGAGGCAGAAGCCGCGGCTTGAAGCCGCGCGCCGGTTTGTCTTTCGGCCGCAAACATGGAGAGAGCCAGTGAACCTTCTCAAAACGTTCGTCGCCGCCGGTATCGTCGCCGCGGCTACGGCACTTCCCGCCGCCGCCGCCGACATCTCGGGCGCCGGCGCGACATTTCCCTATCCGATCTATGCCAAGTGGGCGGATAGCTATAAGAAAGAGACCGGCGTCGGCATGAACTATCAATCGATCGGTTCCGGCGGCGGTATCAAGCAGATCCAGGCCAAGACCGTCACCTTCGGCGCATCCGACATGCCGCTGAAGGCCGAGCAGTTGGAAAAAGACGGTCTGGTTCAGTTCCCCACCGTGATGGGTGGGGTGGTGCCGGTGATCAACGTTGACGGCATCAAGCCCGGCGAAATCGTTCTCGATGGCCAGACGCTCGCCAAGATCTTCCTCGGCGAAGTAAAGACCTGGAACGATCCGGCGATTGCGAAGCTGAACGCGAGCGTGAAGTTGCCGTCGCAGCCGATCGTTGTTGTCCACCGTTCTGATGGTTCCGGCACGAGCTTCCTGTTCACCGACTATCTCTCGAAGGTCAGCGCGGATTGGAAGAGCAAGGTCGGCGCCAACACGGCAGTCGAATGGCCGACCGGCATCGGCGCGAAGGGCAACGAAGGCGTTGCTAATAACGTCGGGCAGACCAAAGGCTCTATCGGCTATGTCGAGTATGCCTATGCCAAGCAGAACAAGCTTGCGCACACCAAGATGGTGAACAAAGACGGCAAGGCCGTCGAGCCCACCGCCGAAGCCTTCACCGCGTCGGCGGCCAACGCCGATTGGCAGGGAACGCCCGGCTTTGGTGTCGTGCTCACCAACGAGCCCGGTGCGGGTTCGTGGCCGATCGCCGGCGCGACCTTCATCCTGATCCACAAGCAGCCGCAGGATTCCGCGGCCGCGGCCGAGGCTCTCAAGTTCTTTGCCTGGGCTTATTCAAAGGGCGACAAGGCGGCGCAGGACCTCGACTATGTTCCGATGCCCGACAAGGTCGTCGGCGCCATTCAGAAAGTGTGGGCGCAACAGGTCAAGGACCCGAGCGGCAAGCCGCTGTATGCATTGTCGAACTAATGCGTGATGTATCGGAAAAGGCGCCTTGCGGCGCCTTTTCCTCGTTTTCCAAACATCCTTGTCTCGTGCCGCAAAAGGCAGCTTGTGCTGCGGCTCCGAGATCGCTTGAGTGGGCTCTCCAGCATCGTGTCAGGAGAGCCGTTGCATGCCGCCTCCCGGGAGGAAATCCGTGGCCGACGTAGCGTTGCAGGGGGGTAGTCTGGTCTCGGTGGGGCCGGTCTCTCGCGCCAAACTGCTGGCGCGCATGCGGTTAGGGGACGAAGTCTTCCGCCATACCACCCGCGCGGCGGCGATCGCCGTTCTAGCGATCCTTGGCGGCGTCATCGTCTCTCTCGTGTATGGCGCTTCGCCCGCGCTGCGCGCCTTCGGCGCAAATTTTCTGTTTGAGCAGCGCTGGAATCCTGTCACCGAGAGATTCGGTGCGCTCGCCCCGATCTATGGCACGCTCGTCACATCGCTCATCGCCATGGTGATCGCCGTCCCGATCGGGTTGCTGATCGCTGTGTTCCTCACCGAAATTTGTCCGCCTCGGCTGCGCCGGCCGATCGGGATTGCGATTGAGCTGCTCGCCGGCATTCCTAGCATCATCTATGGCATCTGGGGTTTGTTTGTATTCGCGCCTTTCCTCCAGCAAACGGTGCAGCCGTTTCTGATCAGTACGTTGGGAAATGTGCCGATATTGTCATCGCTGTTCGAAGGCCCGCCTTACGGCATCGGCGTTCTGACGGCAGGCTTGATCCTGGCGATCATGGTGCTGCCTTTCATCACCTCTATCTCGCGCGACGTTTTGGAGGCCGTTCCTCCGGTGCTGAAGGAAGCGGCCTACGGCATGGGATGCACGACGTGGGAAGTGTTCCGCCATGTGGCGCTACCCTATGCGCGCGTCGGCGTGATCGGCGGGATCATGCTGGGGTTGGGCCGCGCGCTGGGTGAAACCATGGCGGTCACCTTCGTCATCGGCAACGCGCACAAGGTGTCGAGTTCGCTGCTGGCCCCCGGCACGACCATTTCGGCGACCATCGCCAATGAATTCACCGAGGCGGTCGGCGATCTCTATACCTCTTCGCTGATCGCGCTGGGCCTCATCCTGTTCGTCATCACGTTCTTCGTGCTTGCAATTGCGCGGTTCCTGCTGGCGCGGCTTGAGCGCCGGTCCGGGAGTTGAGCATGTCTCTTTACGACAAGCGCCGCCGGAAAAATTCTCTCGCCATGGCCCTGTCGCTGGCGGCGACCGCCTTTGGGCTTGGCTGGCTTGTGCTGATCCTCGGCGTTCTGCTGTGGGAAGGCCTGAGCGGGCTTTCGCTAAGGGTATTCACGGAAATGACGCCGCCGCCGGGCGCTGCCGGCGGCTTGCTCAATCCGATTATCGGAAGCCTGATCATGACGACGCTGGCCGTGCTGATCGGCACGCCGGTCGGAATGCTCGCGGGCACCTATATGGCTGAATATGGCCGCCATGACAGGCTCGCAAACGTCGTTCGCTTCATCAACGACATCCTGCTCAGCGCGCCTTCGATCGTCATCGGCTTGTTCATCTATGAGATCATGGTCGCGCCGATGGGACACTTTTCCGGATGGGCTGGCGCCGTCGCTCTCGCCGTCATCGTCATACCCGTGGTCGTCCGCACGACCGAAGATATGCTGCTCCTCGTGCCGAATTCGTTGCGCGAGGCTGCGACCGCGCTCGGGACGCCTAGATCGGTGGTGATCTTCCACATCTCCTATCGCGCCGCCCGCGCCGGCATGGTGACCGGCGTGCTGCTGGCGGTCGCTCGCATCAGCGGGGAGACCGCGCCGCTGCTGTTCACCGCGCTCAACAACCAATTCTGGACCCTTAACTTGAACGTGCCGATGCCGAGCCTGCCTGTGGTCATCTTCCAGTTTGCGCTCAGTCCGTACAAAGACTGGCAGCAGCTCGCTTGGACCGGCGCTCTTATCATCACGTTTTCAGTCCTGGCATTGAGCATCATCGCGCGAATCCTGGCCGCACCGAGAAAGTCGTCATGAATATCGCTTCAATGGCCGCTCCCGCCGTCAAGCACGCCGCCGTCTCCGCCGCAAATCTGGCGGAAAAGATTTCCATTCGGCGCCTCAGCTTTTACTATGGCGAGAGCATGGCGCTGAAGGACATCGGCTTGCCGCTGTATGAAAACAAGGTCACGGCATTTATCGGACCGTCGGGGTGCGGAAAGTCGACGCTGTTGCGCGTGCTGAACCGGATGTACGATCTTTATCCCAATCAGCGCGCCGAGGGCGAAGTGACCTTGGACGGCATGGACATCCTTTCGCGCGCGGTGGACCCGAATTTGTTGCGCGCCCGCGTCGGCATGGTATTTCAGAAGCCGACGCCATTCCCGATGACGATCTACGAAAATATCGCCTTCGGCATCAGGCTCTATGAGAAGCTCTCGCGCAGTGAAATGGACGTTCGGGTCGAACAGTCGCTGCGCCGGGCAGCATTGTGGGAAGAGGTCAAGGACAAGCTCGGGGCCAGCGGCTTGAGCCTGTCCGGCGGCCAGCAGCAGCGCCTGTGCATCGCGCGGACCGTGGCGGTGAAGCCGGAAGTCATCCTGCTCGACGAGCCATGCTCCGCGCTCGATCCGATCTCGACCGCCAAGATCGAGGAACTGATCGACGAATTGAAGGCCGACTACACGATCGTCATCGTGACGCACAACATGCAGCAGGCCGCGCGTGTGTCCGATTTCACGGCGTTCATGTATCTCGGCGAGCTGATCGAATTCGACTCGACCAGGCAGATGTTCACGACGCCGCAGGACCGGCGAACTCAGGATTACATCACCGGCCGCTTCGGTTGAGACAGCAGGGGATACCCCGCGAGGAAAACATGATGATGTCCGATCACACCGCAAAGGCCTTCGACACCGATCTGCAGGACCTCAACAAGTATGTGGCGCAGATGGGCGGGCTGACCGAGAAGGCGATGGCCGATGCCATCGACGCCCTGGTGCGGCTCGATATCGAGCTTGCGCAACAGGTGGTGAAGGTGGACAGCGCCATCGACGCGCTGCAACGCGAGATCGAGGAAAAGGCCATCCTCACCATCGCCCGGCGTCAGCCCATGGCGATCGATCTGCGCGAGATCGTGAGTGCGCTGCGGGTTTCCAACGATCTCGAGCGGATCGGCGATCTGGCCAAGAACATCGCGAAAAGGGTGGGGGAGCTCAATGGCGACTTCCGTCCGCAAAAGCTCATTCGCGGCGTCGAGCACATGTCGGGGCTGGTTCTCGGCCAGTTGAAGCAGGTGCTGGATGCCTATGCGGGCCGCGACCTCGCCAAGGCGCTTACGGTCTGGAAGGGCGACCAGGAAGTGGACGCCATGTGCACCTCGCTGTTTCGCGAGTTGCTCACCTACATGATGGAAGATCCCCGCAACATCACCTTCTGCATTCATCTCATGTTCTCGGCCAAGAACATCGAGAGAGCAGGGGACCATGCCACCAATATCGCGGAAACGGTCTATTACATGATCGAAGGCCGGCCGATCACGGACCAGCGGCCGAAAGGCGACACCGTCAAGTTCGCCGCGGCGCAGGCCGGCGGCTAGCAAGGACGCCATTGCATGAGCGCGCACATCCTGATCGTCGAGGACGAAGAGCCGCTCACCATGCTCTTGCGCTACAACCTCGAGGCCGAGGGCTACGAGGTCGAGACGGCGAGCAGGGGCGATGAAGCCGACACCAAGCTCAAGGAACGGGCGCCCGATCTCGTCGTGCTGGATTGGATGCTGCCGGGTCTTTCCGGCATCGAGCTTTGCCGCCGCCTGCGGGCGCGGCCGGAAACCCGGCAATTGCCCATCATAATGCTCACCGCGCGCGGCGAGGAAAGCGAGCGCGTGCGCGGCCTGGCCACCGGAGCGGACGACTACATCGTCAAGCCGTTTTCCGTCCCTGAACTCGTGGCGCGCGTGCGCGCCCTGTTGCGGCGCGCCAACCCGGAGCGGGTGGCGGCCATTCTTTCTTTTGGCGACATCGAGCTCGACCGGGAAAAAAAGCGGGTTTCGCGCTCCGGCCATCCCGTCGATCTTGGGCCCACGGAATACCGGCTGCTGGAGTTTCTGATGGAACGTCCGGGGCGGGTATTTTCCCGCGCGCAGCTGCTCGATGGGGTTTGGGGCAGCGAGATCTATATCGACGAGCGAACCGTGGATGTCCACGTCGGCCGCCTGCGTAAGGCGCTCAACCGCGGCCACACGGCCGATCCGATCCGCACCGTGCGCGGCGCCGGATATGCCTTGGATGATCAGTTCGCCAAGGCGGGGTGACCTCCGTTTGGTCGTTGCCCGGCTTGGCCGGGCAACCTAGCAGTCACCCGCAATCGGCAGGGTAAGCCCAACCCACCGCCAGTTGAGTTTTGAGCGAGACTCGACCGCCATCCGATCCTGTGGCATATCCTCGCTTCCGAAATTTCGGCGCTGGGGCAAACCGTGCAGGCGGCAGAAACAAGCGGCTTTTCTCAAGCCCAGATGGATATTTACGTGTCGTCAGAAGTTTACGAGACCGCAGACTGGCCTTGCATCACTTTTCCGTCTGCGGCTGTTATCGGGAAAGCGGAGGAACTAATCAACGCGTTCTACACCTCCGATCCTGTCGAACCCGGGAAACTTGTTTTTGACTTTAGCACAAGTGTTTTCATAGAAATCGCCACGCTACAATTGATTACATCCCACATTCGCCGCCGGCACTCTTTAGGGTACATCACAAAACTTAGACTACCATCCGGCAACAAAGGCTTGGATGTGCGGCATTTTTTGCGGCGCTGGAGGTATGCGGAGACATTCTCCGAAATATTTGGAAAAAAAAATCCCTTCAAGGCATTTGTCGATACAGCTGATCACAAATATTTTTTTGGTTCGCCAACAGGAGGAGACCCCGGCGATCCATATGCCGGTGCTATGGTCCGCCATGAAGACCGCTATGGGGAAAGGGCCTACCGGATCGAAACATACCGTTTTTTCGGATTCAAGACTTGGTTGCTATCCCAAGATGTCGACAAACGGCGATTTGTTGAAGAGGAAAAAAAGCGATGGCGGAACGCCGACCCCTTAATCATTGAGACCCTCAACCGGAGACTAAAGACGCCACCCGCGGCAAGATCGTCAACTGAACACTCAAGCGTAAACAATGAGAAACTTGTCATGGGGCGGATCGTATTTCAGGCCATTACCAATGCTCTGAGACACCCCAGAGCGGCGATACTTCAGGCGAGTTCCCATATGGCCGATCGCCTCACCTCGGCACCCACAACACCAACAGGATTCACAAAGACGGACAATTTCTTCACGCTCGTTTATTGGGACGACGGCGAATCCATGTACGCAACTCTGCGGAAGGCTCTTGATGCCAATTTGCCGATCAACCATCCAACAAGTCTAAAGGCAACGTATCTCGTCGATCCAGGCAAGCCTTCTGACATGGATCGGCAGCCCCGTGTGGTGTCATCCTCAGAGATTCCGGCGAGTGGTTCGTCCGACAAAGAGTTATTAATTTCGACGATCTTCCCCGGTGTGACATGCGATGTAAAGGATTCCGAGCGTCTGGCGACCGTCGGTCTGGAAGAGGACGATCCCGTGCTCGCGCTCCCCGGACACGGACTATTCGTACTAGTACAAACGGCGGTCGAATTATTTGGCGGGAGTGTCGCGTTTCGCACCGGAAAATTCTTCATGAACGTGTCAGCACTGAACGAACGAGAATGGCGTCAACAGAACCTTCCAGGTTCAAAGCCTACATATAAAATTAAGACTGATCAAAGCGCGCCAGCCATATTGGGCAATATGGTGACAGTTCGTCTACCCCTCGGCGCGTCGGGAAAGTGATGCACCTTCTAACGATTCCCTTTCGCTTCGGAAAAGCGGCTGGGGACATTCTCAGTGGAGAGATGCGGGATTTTTATTTTGCCACCGCTCGCATGGCCTTTGCAGAACCGTCGCTCTCTGAGGATAGTGAAGCGAGCACCACGATACCGCTTAGCTTTGATATGGTATTGGATTCTGGTCTTATATTCAAAATCGTTGAAGAGAAGCTCTCTGCGGTCGATCATCCATACGTTATCGTCGACCTTTCGCGCCCGTCAGAATTTGTGCTCACAACTCACCACGTCATTGCAGGTATTTTACGTGCGGTGACCGCTGACGTAAGGCGGGGACATCAGCGGCGAGTCCTATTGCTCATATCAACGATGCTGGCGCGAGATGACGTCGTGATGTTTGCTTTGGCACCTCTTATCGACAATGGCCTGCTAGGTGTCATAGCTGACAACGGCGACAGTATCGGACTGAAGGATTGGACACACGCTGATGCTCTCGCTCATTGCAGCAGAGTGACAAGTATAAATATTCCTCTAATCAATCTGGTGCAGAAAAAGCTCATCCGATTTCCCGGACACTTCACCATCTCGACAGGCTCCAGTGGATCGGCGTGCACCAATTTCTATTTCGACGGCAGCCTTTGCCAGCGCGAACTTGTCGAGCTAATAGACGAGTTCGTCGCCCATTATTACCCTTCGCTGGCTAACCTGCACATTTTGTACCATTCAGTAATTTCTAGATGGTGTGAAACTGCGACTGTCGCCTACTGTGAGAGACGTGGACTGCTCTCCTGGAACATGTCGCGGATTGCTCCTGATCACGATCTTTCAAGGCTGACACGAGTCTTGTTGGTTCTGCCGCTTGTGGATACCGGAAATACCGCGCGCGAACTTGTGTCGAAGATAAGAACTGCAAATCCAAGTGTGGAAATCACCGTTCTTGCAATCTTATCCACGCAGGGTGACGTTCCTTGTGACGGTTTGATCCCGCCATCTCCTTCAACCGGTTCGATGCCCATCCACTATTTTCTGAAGGTTATGCGGGCACAATATCCGCCAACACAGTGCCCTCTGTGTCATGCAGGTGTGCCCAAGTCCGACCCGCTCTATCCGGATCCCTTCACCCGGCTTTCAAGCCAAGCGTTCTGGACGTTGGCTACCGACGTCGGATTTGAGAATGAGCGGGACGTTCCACCATATCGGCCGTCCATAGGACAAGTGCCTCGGTTGCGAACTCTGGAAGCGGAGAATAGCGCCTTCCTTGCATACAAGTTTGAGAAACTCCTGAGAGCGACAGGCAATCTACCTGTGGACCCTGTTGTCATTTGCCCGATGGAGGATGGTGCACAAGCAATAGGAGATTGTCTGGAAGCGGTATTCAACATGACAGTTATTCGCGTTCCTAAGCTGGTTTTAGATTTATACGCGCGCTCAACCAATCACAGGGGAGTCTGGCCGAGGCCTGGGAGCACCGTCTCCGAAACTGCCTCTTCAGAGCGTTGGGAAGTGCAGATTGAGACTCTTATCTATTATCGCGAGCGCATCCGCGCTCGAGGGCCAGTGTTCGGTCGCCAGGGATCGAATGTAATCTTAATGGACGAGCTTAGCGTTAGTGGCGCGACGAGGAAGAATCTTGTGAAATTCGCGGATGATTACGGTCTAGAAGTCCTGTGTTGCGTATCAGTTATGGACTTCAGCGGCGACACTCAGCAAGCATTGTCACTTTATGACGTAACAGTTCCTTTGCATCTGGCGGGCTCATCGTGACCATAATAAAAGAAAACCCGATGACAGCATGCGCGTATCTTCTGTGGAAGATCGCGGAGCTCGTCCCAATTGGTGCCAATGTCGATCCTGGCCGGTTGAATTTTGCAATCTACGACATCGGCACCAAAGCGAAACAACTAGATGCATCGTTTAGGCGCAGCATTTTCGATCGCGTCGAAAAGGCACTTTCCAATACTCGTACACAGCCCGTCGCTATTGAAGCGATCGGATGGCTGAGAACTTACCTCTTTGGCGACGAGATTACGCATTCGGGTGCAATTATGGGTCCCGCTCAGGAGCGGGTAAAACCTCGCGCGGATGTCGCCATCGTCACTGTCATCAATGAAGAGAGGAAAGCCGTCAGAAAGATATTTGGCGTTGACCATGCTCCTTCGATTTTCGATATCGATGGACGAGAGTTTTATGTCTCGTCGCTCACTGGCCGCGGCGCTGGGAAAAGGGAAATCAACATCTACATTACAATGGTCGGAGAACCGCGCAACGTGCCCTGCGCCAATGTTTGTCGCGATATTATCGAAAGGCTAAACGTTGATCTCTTGATTCTCTGTGGGATCGCAGGAGGAAACCGCGATAGGAAGGTCGCGCTCGCTCATGTTGTTGCGCCGTATTCGATTTTTTACATTGAGGGCGGGAAAAGCCACATTTACACGAGATTTCTCAGAAAGCTTTACGGCCTATTCGGGGGCCGAACAGACTCAATCTTTAGCTTCTTTGGATATCTCTTAGGTCAAGAGCGATTTACCGAGCCTGAGATCATAACCAAGAACATGCTCGATCCAGCAAAGGCTTACCTACAGAATTTTGAACCAGAAAATGGCGAGGCTGTACGGCTTTGCCAAGCCACCCTGGCCAGCTATTCGCTGGACGAAATTCCTTTGGGCGCGACCATGACTTCGGCAGATTACGAATGCCATCGGACCAATGCAATGTGTGGCGAAAAAGTATTGGTAGATGACGGCCTTCGTAAAATGTCACAGGACGTCAATAGAAAGATTTATGCAGTGGATATGGAAAGTTACGGATTCGCTGCTGCATGCGAACACAGCCACAAGCCCTGGATCGTATTCAGAGGCATTTCAGATTACGCCGATCCCAAAAAAGACGATAGCCGCCACATTGCGGCTTCGGTTGCTGCAGCTGCTACGGCGCACCTCTTCCTCCGACACGCATACAAACTGCCGGAAGAAAGACCCGAGTTCTAACTGAATATTTTTCGGCCACCCGCGCGAAAAAGGCGGCGTGGGACAATAGCGCTAGTCCGCGGCTTATGAATCCCCGCCCTAGGAATTCAGCCCCGGAACGGCCGCTGGTTCCGGCGGCGGTCGCCGACCGGCTGATAGGCGACGCGCGAGTGATGGGCGCAATAGGGTAAGCTGTTCACCGTGTTACCGCCGCAGAAGAAGAAATCGGCGCTGCTCGGATCGCCGATCGGCCAGCGGCAGGTTTCTTCCGTGAGTTCCAGGATGGTGCGGCGCTGCCCCATCGGGATGACGTTATCGATCAGCTCAGGTTCCTGTTCCAATTCATGCTCATAAGCATGCGCCAGCGCGGTGTTTCCGCGTATAGACGAGCGCGAGACGCGCATCATGTGTCCTGGTGCGCGCGCCTTGCGCGGGCGTGCGGCGCCGGAAGAGGAACTCTTGGCGCGTCCCGAGAGACCCAGGCGATGAACCTTGCCGATCACCGCGTTGCGGGTGATGCCGCCGAGTTCGCCGGCGATCTGACTCGCCGAAAGGCCGTCGGACCATAGCTTTTTCAGCAGTTCTACCCGTTCGTCGGTCCAGCTCATTGCATTCCTCCTCGACAGCCGCCGCGTAGAATCCATCCTCGTGGTCCGGCAAGCTTGTGGCCTGCCCCGAACCTGTACGCAGTCAAAACTCTAGGAACTGTCCGCCGCACGAGATGTCGTATGCGACAACCGTAAAAGTACAATATGAGGCGACTCCCGCGCAAGAGTCGCGGCGCGGTGCGTCCACACATTCCTCGGATTTTCCCGTGTTAATGCGGGTTATGTGTAACCGCGCTGCATCAATGGTATCCCGACGGGGAGCCGGGGCGTGTTGACCGGGCCAGGGGCGGCTCATAGAATGATGCTGTCGTGCCGCCGGAGGGCGGCACATTTCATTTCGGGAAGCGTCGTCTTGAAAGAGCCTTGCCGTGCCGTCGCATCTGTTGCCGACTTATTCGCGCGTCGACCTCGCTTTTGAGCGTGGCGAAGGCGCTTGGCTGATCGCGACCAACGGTGACCGTTACCTCGACTTCGCCTCCGGTATCGCCGTCAATGCACTCGGCCACGCGCATCCGCGTCTTGTCGAAGCGTTGACGGAGCAGGCCAAGAAGGTCTGGCACGTCTCCAACCTCTATCGCATCCCGGGAGCCGAGCGGCTGGCCGAACGGCTATGCTATGCATCTTTCGCCGACACGGTTTTTTTCACCAACTCCGGCGCGGAAGCGATGGAATGCGCGATCAAGATGGCGCGCAAATATCAGGCGGCCAGCGGCAAGCCCGAACGCTATCGCATGATCACCTTCGAGGGCGCGTTCCATGGGCGCACGCTGGCGACCATCGCCGCTGGCGGACAGAAGAAATACCTCGAAGGCTTCGGTCCTCCCGTGGAGGGTTTCGATCAGGTCGCCTTTGCCGATGTGGAAGCGGCCAAGCGCGCCATCGGCCCGGAAACGGCTGCCATTCTGATCGAGCCGATCCAGGGCGAGGGGGGCGTTCGCGTCGCGCCGGCGGCTGTCATGCGCGCCTTCCGGAAGCTCTGCGACGAGCGCGGTCTGCTCTTGGTGCTGGACGAGGTTCAGACCGGCCTGGGGCGCACGGGAGATTTCTTCGCCTATGAGCGCATGGGCATTGAGCCCGACATCATGGCGATAGCCAAAGGCATCGGCGGCGGATTTCCGCTCGGGGCCTGCCTCGCGACCACTGAAGCGGCCAAAGGCATGACGGCCGGCACGCATGGTTCCACCTATGGCGGCAATCCGCTCGCGGTCGCGGTTGGCAACGCGGTGCTGGACGTGACCTTGGCGCCGGGCTTTCTCGATGGGGTGCGGCGGATCACGCTGTTGCTGAAACAGCGGCTCGCCGAACTGAAGGATCGGCACCCGGCCGTCATCGCTGAGGTGCGCGGCGAGGGGCTGCTGATCGGGCTGCGCACCCTTGTTCCGAATACGCAGCTCGTCGATGCCCTGCGCGCTGAAAAAATGCTGACCGCCGCCGCCGGCGACAATGTCGTGCGGCTGTTGCCGCCCTTGATCATCGGTGAAGTGGAGATCGGCGAAGCCGTGGCGCGCATCGACCGCGCCTGCGCTGCGCTCGAACGCGAACTGGCCGAGCCGCCCAAGCAGCCCAAGCAGGGAGCAGTGGTGTGAGCGGCAAAAACGTCCGGCATTTCCTCGACCTCATCGAGCTTCCCGCGGGCGAGCTGCGGGCAATAATCGAGGCGGCGCGCGTGATGAAAGCGCAGGGCAAAGCGCCCGGCGCTTCGCGCGAGCGCCCGCTCGCCGGCAAGACCTTGGCCATGATCTTCGACAAGCCTTCCACGCGTACGCGGGTCTCATTCGATATCGCCATGCGGCAGATGGGTGGGGACACCATCATCCTGACGGGGCAGGAAATGCAGCTCGGCCGGGGGGAGACGATCGCGGACACCGCGCGCGTGCTGTCGCGCTATGTGGACGCCATCATGATCCGCACGCTCGACCATGAGACGCTCGCGGAATTCGCGCAGCATGCGACGGTGCCGGTAATCAACGGTCTCACCAAATCCTCCCATCCCTGTCAGGTGATGGCCGATGTGATGACCTTCGAGGAACACCGCGGCCCGATCCGCGGGCGCACCATCGCCTGGACCGGGGATGCCAACAATGTCCTGGCTTCGTGGATGCATGCCGCCCAGCGGTTCGAATTCAGCCTGCGCGTGGCCACGCCGCCGGAGCTTGCTCCGAAGAAGGCGCTGATCGATTGGGCGAAAGCCTCCGGCGCGGCCATCCGTCTTGGGCACGATCCGGAAGAAGCGGTGGCGGGGGCCGATTGCGTGGTGACCGACACCTGGGTCTCCATGGGAGACCGCGACAATGACGGCCACCGGCACAATCTGCTGACCCGTTATCAGGTGAATGCTGCCTTGATGGCGCGGGCGAAACCCGATGCCTTGTTCATGCATTGCCTTCCTGCCCATCGCGGCGAGGAGGTCACCAATGAAGTGATCGACGGGCCGCATTCCGTCGTCTTCGACGAGGCGGAAAACCGGCTGCATGCCCAGAAGGGCATCCTGGCCTGGTGCCTGAACGCGAGACCTTAGGGGGTTAGCTTTCGCCCTTGCCGGTCCTACATAAAGGTCCAATGACCAATCCCGACATCGACATACCCACACGCGCGCCTTCCCTGACGTCGGAGGACGACACCGTCCTGCCGTTCCAGGTTCCCGCCCTGGACTTGCGGGGCCGGGTGGTGCGCCTCGGCCCTGCGGTCGACACCATCCTCGCTCGCCACGGCTATCCCGCGCCGGTGGCCAAGCTGCTGGGTGAGGCGGTGGTGCTTACAGTGCTGCTTGGCTCGGCGCTGAAGTTCGAGGGCCGTTTCATCTTGCAGACGCAGACCGATGGGCCGGTGCGGATGCTGGTGGTCGATTTCACATCACCCAATCAGATCCGGGCATGTGCCCGATTTGATCGTGATCGCGTGGACGCGGCTATCGCGTCCGGTGATGCAAATCCCGGCAGTCTTTTGGGCCAGGGCCACCTCGCGATGACCATCGACCGCGGGCCAGACATGAACCGCTACCAGGGTCTGGTGGCGCTCGAGGGCGGCAGCCTTGAAGACGCGGCGCATGAATATTTCCTGCGCTCCGAGCAAATCCCGACGCGGGTGAAGCTCACCGTGGCGGAGGAACTGCGTCCCGGCGCGGGCGGCGCCGGTCATCGGTGGCGGGCGGGCGGCATCCTGCTGCAATTCCTACCCAAGGCAGCCGAGCGCATGCGCGTGGCCGACCTCGACCCCGGCGATGCGCCCGAAGGCGTTGAACTGCATGAACTGCCGGAGGACGAGGCCTGGGTCGAAGGCCGCGCCTTGGTCGAAACCGTGGAGGATGTCGAACTGATAGACCCGGCGGTCTCAAGCGAGGCCTTGCTCTATCGTCTGTTCCACGAACGCGGCGTCAAGGTCTTCAAGAACACGGCCGTGCACGCGCAATGCTCATGCTCCCGCGAGGGCGTTTCCGCGATGTTGCAAAGCTTCTCGCAGGATGACCGCGACCATATGGTCGAGAATGGCCGGATTTTGGTAACGTGTGAGTTCTGCAATGCGACGTATGATTTCAAGCCGGACGAGGTAGAGGCGAAAGCGTAATATCCGGCATCGATGCGCGCACGGCGCGTCACAAGCGAGGGGCAACGCAATGAATTGCCGGGCGGTCATGGTGCTTGCGCTGGTCATTTGTTTGTCGCCGTGGCCCGCGCCCGCTCTCGGGCAGGCGTGCCCCGACCCGCTTCAAGGCGCCCGGCGGCTCGTTCTCGTTACGGCTGACACGATGGAAACCTACACCGCGACAGCGCAGCTCTTCGAACGCGCCGCGGCGGCGGATGCGTGGCGATCGCTCGGCCCCGCCGAGCCGGCGCTGCTCGGACGCACCGGGATGGCGTGGGGGCATGGTTTCCATCATCTGCGCAAGGATGGTGAGCCGGCGAAAGTCGAGGGCGACAAACGGACGCCCGCGGGCATCTACCGGATCGGGCAAAGCTTCGGTTTCAATGCTTCAGAGCAGCCCGGCTATATCAAGATCACGGAAGACACCATCTGCGTCGACGATCCCAGGTCGCCCGCCTACAACACGATTACGTCTCGCACGGCCGTCGGTGCCCGGGTTCACCGGGAGATCATGCACACCAATCCGCGCTATCGGAAAGGTTTGGTCGTCAACTATCCGACCGATGCGGCGGCAAAAGCCGGATCGTGCATCTTCATCCACGTCCACCGTTCGCCGACGTCCCCCACATTGGGCTGCGTTGCGCTGCCCGAAGCGCGGGTAGCGGCGTTGCAGGAATTCGCCGGACCCGGCGCGGTTCTCGCGGTTTTGCCGAAAGCGGCCCTTGGCCAGCTGTCCGGCTGCTTGCCGCAGGTCAATTGATCGTTCGTGCGGTCAAGGAACAATCGAGCGAGAAGCTGGGAATCTCAATGTCGAAGCCTTCGCCGGATTCGGTCACCATGCCGTAGCTCCCGGTCATGAAGCCGGACGGCGTGGGCAGCGGGACGCCGCTGGTATATTCAAACGACTGGCCGGATTTCAGGACCGGCTCCTCGCCGCCGACGCCCGCGCCTTTGACCTCTTGCAGGCGGCCGAAGGCATCCGTGATGCGCCAATGCCGGGTCTTCAGCTGCACGGTTTCCGGCCCGCCATTGGTGATTTCAACCGTATAGGCCCAGAAGAAGTACCCGTTATCCGGCGACGAACGCTCGGATAGGAAGCGGGGCTTCACCGTGACCTCGATGTGGCGGGTTACCGCGCGATACATGGTATTTCCCTAAGATGCCGAAAGCGGGCTCCAGGATAGTGAATAGCGTCCCTTTGCTTCTTGCAACGGCCCAAATCCGCATTCACAAGTCCGGCGGCGGCGGAATAGACTCCCCGCGAACCGGTACGGCGGAAATCGACCTTCATGCCTCCGATCCCAACGACCGAGCGCGATCTACGGCTCGACCTGTTTCGAGGGTTGGCGCTGTGGCTCATTTTCCTCGACCATATCCCCACCAACGTCGTGAGCTGGCTGACGATCCGCAACTACGGATTCAGCGACGCGACTGAAATCTTCATTTTCATTTCAGGCTATACCGCGGCGTTCGTCTACGGCAGGGCGATGAACGACCGCGGCTTCCTGGTGGCGAGCGCGCGGATTTTGCGGCGGGCGTGGCAAATCTACGTGGCCCATATCTTTCTCTTTGCCATCTACATGGCGGAGATCGCCTATGTAGCGTCGAGTTTTGAGAACCCTCTCTATGCCGAGGAAATGGGGGTGCTCGATTTTCTCAAGCAGCCCGACATCACCATCGTCGAAGCGCTGCTCCTGAAGTTCAAGCCCGTCAACATGGACGTGCTGCCGCTCTACATCGTGCTGCTGCTGCTGTTCCCGCCCATCCTCTGGCTGCTGCAACGCGCGGCCAATCTCGCGCTCGGCGCCTCGGTGGCGCTCTACGCGGTCAGCTGGGAATTCGGGTGGAACCTGGCCGCTTATCCGAGCGGGTCCTGGTACTTCAATCCGTTCGCCTGGCAGCTTTTGTTTGTATTCGGAGCCTGGTGCGCGCTCGGCGGCGCGGAACGGCTGTCGGACGTGTTGCGCTCGCGTGTCACCTTGGGCGTGGCTTTGGCTTATCTTCTTTTCGCCTTCGCCATCACGCTCACCTGGCATATCCCGTCTTTGGGCCAATTCGTTCCGAATTGGCTGGGCGCGCTCATCTACCCTATCGACAAAACCAACCTCGACGTTTTGCGCTTCGCGCATTTCCTGGCCCTCGCCACGGTCACCGTGTCGTTCGTGTCGCGCGATTGGCCGGTGCTGAAGTCCCCTTTCTTGCGTCCGGCCATCCTGTGCGGCCAGCATTCGCTCGAAATCTTCTGCCTGGGGGTGTTCCTGTCTTTCGGCGCGCATTTCATTATGAGCGAGATTTCCGCCGCGGTCGGAATGCAGGTTATGCTTAGTATATCGGGCGTTTTCGTCATGGTTGGCGCAGCCGCCCTCATAACGTGGTACAAGGGTGTGGAAGGGCGAAGTCCTGGGTCGCGTCCGAAGTCCGCGGATGCCGATCTTGCCGGAGGCGAGGCATGAAGGCGTTGGTCGCCGCGCTAGGAGTTTGGGGTCTATCGATCGCCGCGGCTGCTGCGCAGCATCCGGACGCTTGCGATGTGCCTGGTTATCTTCTTTTCGGAGACGGTGAGTTGCGCCGCGTCACCGCGGCCGTCAAGGAAAGCCAGCGCCTCGACATCCTCATTATCGGAACCGGCTCATCGACGCTGACGGGGCCGGATGGCTCGCTTCATGCCTATCCCGCCCGGCTGGAATTGACGCTCGCCAAGCGGCTTCCGAATGTGGCGGTCAAGGTCAAGACCTACACGGCAGGCCGGCAAACCGCCCAGGTTATGGCGAATGAGCTGCGAAAGACGTTAGCCGCGGAAAAACCCGCCGTGGTTGTATGGCAAACAGGCACTATTGATGCTATGCGAGGTGTTGAGCCGGATGCTTTTGCGACCGCCCTTAACAGCGGCGTCGAAGCGATCCAGGCGGCGGGGGCTGATGTTGTTCTGATGAATATGCAGTACAGCCCGCGGACCGAGACCATGATCGCGGTCGGTCCATACGCGGAAAATATGCGCTGGGTTGCGCAACAGCAGGGAGTGCCACTCTTCGACCGGCTGGGGATCATGCGACACTGGAGCGATACAGGGGCGTTCGATTTCTACGCGGCCACCAAAGCCTATTCGGTGGCTCAGCAGGTTCACGAGTGCATTGGCCGCGCCCTGGCGGCGCAAATCATCGATGCTGCCCAGCTTGGGCCAATGACAGCCAAGGTTGGTCCGTGATCCGCAGAGTCTCCCGATAATGTCTTATATCCGGCGTTTCTCATCCGCGGCGATGTTCGCATTGGCCGCCTCCGTCGCAATGACGCCAGTCGCTCATGCGGAAACGCCGCCTGCCGTGAAGATCGCCGTGGCTACCGGCCAAACTCCCGCGGCCAAACTCGTTACTCCGCGTCCCGCGGCGTTGAACGAAAGAGCGGCGAGCTCGATAACAGCGGCTGCTGCGTCCGCCGCGTTCGCGCAAGCCACGCCCGCTTCGCCGCCATGTTCCGCGCCGGCCGAACTGGCGAAGCTGGGTCAACCGCTTACTCGCACCGCTCGTCTGCTCGCCGGTGGCTTGCCGGTCAAGATCATCGCCCTCGGATCTTCCTCCACGGCGGGCGCAGGAGCCAGTTCACCCGCGGCTTCCTATCCCAGCCGCCTCGCCGTTGAACTGGCGGAGAAATTCCCCAATCACCCATTCACCGTGCTGAACCGGGGCGTCAATGGAGAAGAAGCCAAGGAAATGCTCGCGCGGCTGGAAACCGGCGTCATTGCGGAAAAGCCGGACCTCATCTTATGGCAGGTGGGCACCAATGCAGTGCTGCGCGACTATGCGCTTCCGTCCACTTTTTCCCTCATCGATCAGGGAGTCGCGCGCCTGAAGGCGACCGGCGCGGATGTCGTTCTCATCGATCCGCAATTTGCGCCCAAGGTGATCGCCAAGCCGGCGACGGCAAACATGGTCGACCTGCTCGCGCTCAAGGCCAAGCAGTACAACGTCAATGTCTTCCAGCGCTTCGCCGTGATGCGCTATTGGCGCCGGAGCCAGGGTATTCCGTTTGAGACCTTCATCTCATCGGACCAACTCCACATGAACGACTGGAGCTATGCCTGCGTAGCGAAGGTTCTCAGCGTCGCGATCGCGGAAGCCGCAACGCGGCCGACGGCCTCCGCCGCGGCGCGCGCCGTACGCTGAGCGGCGCTACACGGCGTCGAGCGCGGCGAGCAAATCCTCCACTACATCGTCCGGATGCTCCAGGCCCGCTGAAAAGCGGACCAATCCATCATTGATCCCGAGTTCCGCGCGTTGCGCCGGCGTCAGCCGCTGATGCGTTGTCGTCGCCGGATGGGTGATGAGGCTCTTCGCGTCGCCGAGATTGTTGGTGATGAGCACAAGCTTCAGCGCATTGAGGAAACGGAAAGCCCCCGCCTTGCCGCCGGCGATTTCGAAGGCGACGAGAGTGGAGCCCGCGCGCATCTGCTTGTGCACGATATCAGCCTGGGGGTGGTCGGGGCGTCCGGGGTAGATCATCCGCGCGATCTTGGGATGATCCACGAGCGCCACGGAAACGGTGGCCGCCGTGTCGGTCTGCCGCCGCACGCGGACGGACAGCGTCTCCAGCCCTTTCAGCAATATCCAGGCGTTGAACGGCGACATGGCCGGCCCGGTCTGCCGCAGCAAATTGTGAATGTGGTCCTGGATGAATTTTTCCGACGCCAGGATGACGCCGCCGAGGCAGCGGCCCTGGCCGTCGATATGCTTGGTGGCGGAATAGACCACGCAGTCAGCCCCAAGCGTGAGCGGGCTTTGCCACAGCGGCGTGGCGAACACGTTGTCGACCACCAGAGTCGCGCCGGCCTTGTGCGCGATCTTGGCGACTTCGGCGATGTCGATGACCTCGAGAGTCGGATTGGTGGGCGATTCCAGGAAGAAGGTTTTCGTGTTCTTGCGCACCGCCTTGCGCCATTGGTCGAGATCCGCGCCATCGACCAGGGTGGAGGCCACGCCGAAGCGCGGCAAAAATTCCTCGACCACGTAACGGCAGGAGCCGAACAAGGCCTTGGCGGCGACTACGTGGTCTCCGGCCTTCAACTGCCCCATCAATGAGGCGGTGACGGCGGCCATGCCGCTGGCGGTGGCGCGGGCGGCTTCGGCGCCTTCGAGCGCGGCCATGCGCGCCTCGAACATGGCGACCGTGGGATTGGAGAAGCGCGAATAGAGATAGCCCGGCTCCTCGCCCTTGAAACGCGCCTCGCAGCTTTCGGCGCTTTCGTAGACAAAACCCTGGGTGAGGAACAAAGCCTCGGAGGTTTCGCCGAACTGCGATCGTTGGGTGCCCGCGTGGATGAGGCGGGTCTCTGGGCGGTAGACGCGGTCTTTCTTGGACGCGGGCATGCGGGCCTCCTATAGGCTCGGCGCATGATCTTTTCCGAAAACCGGTGTCCACTTTTCGGGACCATGCGCGTAGCCAACAAAAAACCGGCCGGAAAAATATCCTGGCCGGGCTCACGCGTCCCCGGCCTTTTAGCTACTTATTTTACGTGGCTGCAAGCCGGCCGGCTCAAATTGACCACGGGATAATCGCGGTGATACGCGCCCCCCGACTTCCCGTCAAGGCAGGCATCGGGTTAGATCGCAGCCCGTCATCCGTAACCCTGAGGTGCCGCGCTTCAGCGCGGGCCTCGAAGGGCGACGGCTCCCCCGGCTCTAGGCCGGGGTCGCACCTCAGGATGACGGACAAGCGCGAGAGCCGCCGTGCCGCTGAGCTTTTCCGTTGCAGATAAGGGAATTTTGCCGGACCGCATGATCGCGGCCCTGGCGGAGGAGGGCGGCATTCTTCCCGCCTACCCTTTCGTGCCCGACCAGATCCAACCGGCGAGCCTCGACCTGCGCCTTGGCGAGGTAGCCTATCGCGTGCGCGCGAGCTTTCTGCCCGGCCCGCGCACCACGGTGGCCAAGCGCATCGACGAGCTGAAGCTGCACGAGATCGCGCTCGCCGACGGCGCGGTGCTGGAAACCGGCTGCGTCTATATCGTGCCGCTGATCGAAAGCCTCGCGCTGCCCGACGACATCGCCGCCGCCGCCAATCCGAAAAGCTCCACCGGCCGGCTTGACGTTTTCACCCGCGTGATCGCCGACGAAACGCGCGGCTTCGACCGCATCGAGGCGGGCTATCACGGCCCGCTCTACGCCGAGATCAGCCCGCGCACGTTTCCCGTGCTGGTGCGCGAAGGATCGCGGCTGTCGCAAATCCGTTTCCGCCGGGGCCATGCCTTGCTTAATGGCGACGCGCTGCGCGCTTTGCATGCGCGCGAGCGGCTGGTCGATACGGACGATGCCGATGTGAGCGAAGGGATTGCCGTCGGCGTCGATCTATCCGGGATTGGGCCTGGCGGCCTCGTCGGTTATCGTGCCAAGCGCCACACCGGATTGATCGACGTGGAGCGCCGCGCCGGCTACACGGTCGCCGATTTCTGGGAGCCGATGCAGGCACGCGCCGACCGCAGCCTGATCCTCGATCCGAACGAGTTCTACATTCTCGCGTCCAAGGAAGCGGTGCAGGTGCCGCCGGATTACGCCGCCGAGATGGTGCCGTTCGATCCGCTGGTGGGTGAGTTCCGCGTGCATTACGCCGGCTTCTTCGATCCCGGCTTCGGCTATGAGGGCGCCGGCGGCCGCGGCTCGCGCGCCGTGTTGGAAGTACGCTCGCGCGAGGTGCCCTTCATCCTGGAGCACGGCCAGATCGTCGGCCGCCTGGTCTACGAGAAAATGCTGGGCCGTCCTTCCAAGCTTTACGGCGAAGGCATCGGCTCGAACTATCAGGCGCAGAGCCTGAAGCTGAGCAAGCATTTCAAGGCGTGATCTTGTTTGCCCTTGTACGAAACGGCGGGATGATGTGAATATAGTCCTTCCGCCAGCTTGGGGCTGCGCGCTTCCGCCTTCTTGGCGGCAGGCGGGTTCTGAATGAAGATGGATGAGAAAGCCGCCGATCAAGGCGGATAAAAAATCGGGGAGGAAACAATGCGTCGCTGGGTTGGAATTTTAGGTGGCATGGCGCTGAGCCTGCTGCTTGCGAACGGGGTGAAGGCGCAATCCGTCGAGGAATTCTATCGCGGAAAGACCATTAACCTGATCGTCGGCTTCAGCGCCGGCGGCGGCTACGACACGACCGCGCGCATCCTGGCGCCGTATTTGAAGAAACATCTTCCCGGCAATCCCAATGTCGTCGTGCAGAACATGGAAGGCGCCGGCAGCCTGAAGGCGACCAACTATCTTTACGCCGTCGCGCCCAAGGACGGCACCGTCATCGGCACGTTTAGCCGCGGCATGCCGATGGAGCCGCTGATCGGCTCCAGCGCCACGCAGTTTGACTCAAACAAGTTCACCTGGATCGGCAGCACCACCAGTGAATACAGCATCGTGCTCGCTTCGCAGAGTTCGCCGGTGAAGACCTGGAACGACTTGCTGAAGACGGAATTCACCGTCGGCGGCGAGGGTAGCGGTTCGGATTCGGACATCTACGCCATGCTGCTGAAGAACCTGTTCGGCGCGAAGATCAAACTCGTCACCGGCTATCCGGGCAGCGCCGAGCTGATGCTCGCGGTGGAACGCGGCGAGCTTGATGGCCGCGCGAGCTGGTCGTGGAGCAGCCTGAAGGCGTCCAAGCCGGATTGGATCAGGGACAAGAAGATCAACTCTATCGTCCAGCTCAATCTCACCAAGAATCCGGAGTTGCCGGACGTGCCGATGGTGCTCGATCTGGCGACCAACGACAAGCAGCGGCAGATCCTCAGGCTGGTGCTGAGCCGCCAGACCATGGGCCGGCCTTTCGCCGCGCCGCCCGGAATCCCCGAGGACCGCAAGCAGGCGCTTCGCAAGGCTTTCGACGACACGATGAAGGATCCGGAATTCCTCGCCGAGGCCGTGAAGCGGAAGATGGACGTCAATCCGGTGAACGGCGTCGAGGTGGAGAAGCTGGTGGCGGAATTGTACAAGACGCCGCCGGACGTGCTCGCGGAAGCCAAGGCGGCGATCGCGACGCCGAAGTAGTCTATGCCGTTGAGCCGTCATCCTGAGGTGCCCGTGCGAAGCGCGGGCCACCGCAACTCGGCTAAAGCCGAGTTGCGTTCTTAAAATTCGATATTCGGGTAAACCCGAGATCGGTGGATGCGGCCGCCATGCTTCGAGGCTCGGGCTGCGCCCTCGCACCTCAGCATGACGTTTCTTTTCTTCGTCATGGCCGTCGCGCTTGCCGCCTCAGCCCGGGCTTCGTATCCTTCGCGCGCGCGGGCGTAGTTCAATGGTAGAACGGCAGCTTCCCAAGCTGCATACGAGGGTTCGATTCCCTTCGCCCGCTCCAATAGTTTGTTCGTAGGTGGGCAAAGCGAAGCGTGCCCACCAACAACACATCCATTTCGGAGTAGTGGTGGAATTGCGTGGGCTCGGCGCGTTCCGCCTTTGCCCTCCGGGCTTCGGCGGACAAGTCCGCGCCTTAGCCCACCCTACAAACTCCCGCATCCTGCGCGCCGCGCCCTTGCCCACGCGCGCCACGTTCGGCTGCCACAATTTATGAGGCGCCGCTCGGCCTTTCAGCCGCCATAATGGGAGGGTTTAGAAGAGCGGACGGGGAAAGGGTTAATGGCCGCCCCGGGCAATAGTTCCCATATGCGTAAAAAAAACCAGCACTGTGCTCCTTCGGCCATAGGCTGAAAGGGGCGAAGCAGCTACAAAAGACGGAAGCCAAAAAAAAGAACGTACGGCTTTAAACAGGGGTAGGGGAAAATGAGGGGGCTTTCCGCTCTGGTTGTGGCTACTGCCACGCTCGCCGGCCTGTCGTCCGCTTCCGCCCAGTTCCGCATCGCGGGAGACCGGGGCGGCCAAATCGGACCTTATCTCCAGCAATTCGCCATGGTGCGCGAGTCCGGCGAGAGCGTCGTCATCGACGGGAACTGCCTTTCCGCCTGCACGCTGGTGCTGGGAACTGTTCCGCGGGACCGCATCTGCGTCACCGACCGCGCCAATCTCGGTTTCCACGCGGCCTGGAATTTTGCCTCCAGCGGCAGGCCAGTCTACAGCCCGGAAGGCACGCAACTGCTGTGGGAAGTTTATCCCTCGCAAATCCGCCAGTGGATCAAGCGCAAAGGCGGGCTGACGCCGAAGATGATCTTCCTGCGCGGGCGCGAACTGACATCCATGTACGCCAGCTGCTCCGCCCCCACCCGCTCCGCCGCTCGGGACAAGGCCCGCACGGCAACCGCCAGGAATGGCGGCGCGCAGACGCTGTTTGCCGCGTCGAGCCGGCAGCCTCTGTAAGAGGCGATCCGCTCCTCAAGAGGCGCCGTTTCGTGTGTGAAACGGGCCGTGTTTTGGGGTATGGTTCGAGACGCATTTGCGCGGCGAAGGCCAGCTTCGCCCTGAATGCTCCGGAACCGTTGAGGAGCGCCGCTCCATGCTCACCACCGCCGCGCCGCCCGCCGGGCGTATGCCATTGATGATCGCCGCCGTCGCGCTTGGCATCATGCTCGCGGCCACCGTGGCGCTCTGGGGGTATTATGGCACCGCGGTGTTTTACGAGGTGATCCTCGCCGGTATCGCCGCCTGCTTCTGAGAATAAAGATGAGGTCTTGATGACGGCGCAGACCACACGCCTGATCCTTATTATTTCCGCGTTCCTGGCCGGGCTGGTGCTCTGCCTCAGCGTGATCCTTCTGGTGGCGCAGCGGGGCAGCGTGCCGGTTCCGCAAGCCGCGGCGGTGGGCGGCCCGTTCACGCTCATCGACCAGAATGCGCGCCCGGTCACCGATCAGGATATGAAGGGCCGTCCCTTCCTGGTGTTCTTCGGCTTCACCCATTGCCCTGATGTCTGCCCCACCACCCTGTTCGAGATTTCGGAAGTCTTCCGCCGTCTCGGCCCCGATGCCGATAAGGCCACCGCGCTCTTCATCACCGTCGACCCCGAGCGCGACACGCCGGCCCTGATGAAAGATTATCTTTCGAATTTCGACCCGCATCTGCGCGGTCTGACCGGCGATGCGGCGGCGATCGATGCCGTCGTCAAAGCTTACCGCGCTTACGCCAAGAAGGTCCCGACGCCGGGCGGCGGCTACACCATGGATCACACGGCGCTGGTTTACCTGATGGACAAGCAAGGCCGCTTCGTCGCGCCGTTCAATCTCAAGCGGCGGCCGGAAGAAGCGGCGGCGGATTTGCGCCAATATCTCTAGGCACCGCCTGCCTTAGACCTGCGCCGGACGAATGACATGCGGTCCGATTTGCACCGGGACGGTGCCGCGTTTCCGCTTCGGAAACACCGGCGTCACACGTTGGGCGCGCGCCAGCCGCGATGTCTGGGCCACCCCGTGCTCGGTCTTTTCCCAGTGGTAAGGATCGCGCACCAATTGATAGAGCGCGCGCCAAGCGGCGAGCGACAGCAGCAGCCAGTGCAGCGGTAGCAGCACCAGCACCCAGGCGGTGGCGGCGAGACCGCGGCGCACAAGCCCCAGCCAGCCGACGAATCCGGCGGCAAGAAAACCCATGACCAGCGCCGCACCATGTAAACCCGTCAGCAGCGTATCGCCCCAATCGTTGCCGCTCGGCACCTCCCCTGCGAGCCCCAGCAGCGCGGAAGCAAGAAATAGAGGATAGACGAGAGCCGCCAGCACATTTCCGCCAACCACGAGCTGGAAAGTCATGAAGCCTCCAACGCCCAGGTCGGCCAGCAATGCGCGCGGCGCACGCATGTGCACGAGCCAGGTCTTCATCCAACCCTTGAACCAGCGGGTGCGCTGCCGCAGCCAGGGCATGAAGCGCGGCGGCGCCTCTTCGTAGGTCGTCGAAGCGATGACGGTGGAGCGGTAGGAAAAGCGGGCGAGCCGCATTCCGAGGTCCGCGTCCTCGGTGACGTTGTAGGGATCCCAAGCGCCGACTTTGCGCAACACCTCCGTGCGGAAGTGGTTGGAGGAGCCGCCGAGCGGCAACGGCATGCGCAATGCCGCGAGCCCCGGCAGAAAGACATCGAATTGCCCGGCATATTCCGCCGTGAAAAAGCGCGTGAGCCAGCTATCGGCTGTGTTGTCGATGGTCAGGCGTGCCTGCACGCAGGCGAGATCGGTGTCGGCAAGAAACATATTGAGCGCGCGCCGGAGCTGGTCGCGCTCCGGCCGGTCCTCGGCGTCATAGACGGCGGTGAATGTCCCCCGGGCGAAAGGTAGCGCAGCGTTGAGCGCCTTGGGCTTGGTGCGCGGCCCGGCAGCCGGGGCCGTGATAATCTCAAAAGGCGGGCCGAGACGAAGCCGTTCGATCGCCGCCTTGGTTTCGGGATCATCCGGCTCTATGACGAGCTTGATATCGAGTTTCTCCGCTGGATAATCGAGTTGCCGCAAGGCGCCGACCAGATGCTCCACCGATGCCGCTTCGCGGTAGAGCGCGGCGACGACCGTATAGACCGGCAGTTTGTCGTCGCTCAGCCGGGGGGAACGCATCGGCTCAGGATGCTTGACCAGGCTGCCGAATAGCCGCAGCACGATCCACGCGATGAAGATGACCGCCAGGAGCACGTCGATGGTGGCCAATGCTTCCTCGGGCACCACGATCGCACTGGCCAGCGCGAGCGCGGCGATCGCGAAGAACTTCATCCAATTCGCGCGGCGCGGCCGCGGGGCGGCGGACAGCTCCGGGCACCACGTCTTCAGGTCTTCCACCGCGCGCCGGGCCAGCGATTCATTGCCATGCTTGACGACGAACCGTTGCAGCCGTTCAGCGCTGGTGAAACGGAAGCGCGTGGCGAGATGGTGCTTGGTGGCAAAGAGACCAGCCAGAAGGCGGGCCGCTGTACCACGCGGCGCCACGACAAGCACAAGCTCGCCGTCGATGTGCAGCGGCAGGATGCCTGTCGTGGCCGCCTCGAACAGCCGGTCATCGGAAAGCAGGCACCAAGAACGCGGCGTGTCGTCCAGTTCCAGGAACTCGGCGCCGGAGGAGGCCGCGAAGGCGCGGGCGTAATCCTCCTCGGCAATCAGACCGGACGCGATCAGCACACGGTCGGCGCCCACGCCGAGCTCGGCGGCGCGCCGCTCGGCCGCGGCGATGACGCCATCGGACAGCTGATCGCGGATGCAGTCTATTTCCCGGCAGGCGGTAGCAGGTTGGGGCGGGGGCGATGGTTCCGAGCCGTGGTCACGCGGTCCGCGCGGAACGATCGAAAGGAATTCCGCGGTTGCCGAAGCCCAAGAACTCTGCCGCGCGCGGCCGGCGGCCGCTTCGCCAATATCCCCGTCCTGCATTGACCCGGCCCCCCGACCGACGCAGCACTTCGGTTGACCAGGTCAACGGCGACACGCTGCTACCCTACCTATTTACCAACATTAATACCAAAACGCCGGCCTAAGAAGGGGGTCGCCTCAGGCGAACCACTCTGGTGCACCTGCATAATTCGTCTATAAGCGCCGGTTGAATGGCTTGGGCCTCCCCTATGCAACTTGCCGATATCGCTGCTCCACGGAGGGGCCGTAATCCGCCCCGCACTTGGCTTAACCGGCTGATGGCGCTTGTTGCCTTCGGCGGCTTGCTGACCGCGGCCGTACCCCTTCCTGCCGCTGCCGCAGGCCCGGGTGAAAGCGCCGCCGCCTCGGGGGTGATGGTGCCGAGCTTCTGGGACCCGCGGCGCCGGCCCGAGCGGCCGGACCTGTCGCGGCTCACGGTCATCCGCTTCCTGACCGAGACCGATTATCCGCCCTTCAACTATGCCGGCCCCGACGGCAATCCGGCCGGCTTCAATGTCGATCTCGCGCGCATGATCTGCGAGGAGATCAAAGTCCAGTGCACGATCCAGATGCGCCGCTTCGATACGCTGCTGGATGCGGTTTCCGACAACCGCGGCGACGCGGTAATCGCCTCCATCGCCGCCACGCCCGAGACGCGGCGCCGCGTCGATTTCAGCGACCCCTACTACCGGACGCCAGCGCGCTTCGTGGCGCGGCGCGAAACCAACTTCGATGAATTGCGCCCGGAGAGGCTCGAAGGCAAGAAAGTGGCGGTGGTCGCCGGCACCGCGCATGAAGCCTATCTCAAGGCGCTGTTCACCGAGGTGGAGGTGAAGCCCTATCCCAACGCCGACGCCGCGCGCGACGCATTGCGCAAGGGCGAAGTGGATCTCCTGTTCGGCGATGGCATTGCGCTCGCCTTCTGGCTCAACGGCACCGATTCGAACAACTGCTGCGCCTTCCGCGGCGGGCCTTTCCTGGAGAGCCGCTATTTCGGCGAAGGTGTCGGCATTGCCGTGCGGCGCGGCAACGACCTGCTGCGGCAGGCGGTGAACTGGGCGCTGTTCCGGCTGTGGGAAAAAGGCGGCTTCACCGATTTGTGGCTGCGGTATTTTCCGATCAATCCGTTTTAGTTCTTCGTCATTCCGGGGCGCGAGCGAAGCGAGCGAGCCCGGAATCCAGACACAGGCGTTGTGTATGCATCTGGATTCCGGGCCCGGCCCTTCGGGCCGTCCCGGAATGACGAAAAAAGTATCGCTGCGTTGACGTTACATGGCGCGCTTTCTACTGTCCGCGCCCGGAGAACATGATGTCTGTTACGGAATCCCCCGCCGCCTTGCGCGAGCTCGCCGAAACTTCCGGCGCCTGGCCGTTCGATGAGGCGCGCAAGATCGTCGCGCGGCTGAAGCGCAAGCCGAAGGACGAGGTGATCTTCGAGACCGGCTATGGTCCGTCGGGCCTGCCGCATATCGGCACCTTCGGCGAAGTGGCGCGCACCACGATGGTGCGCCACGCCTTCCGCGTGCTGACCGAGGACAAGATCAAGACGCGGCTGATCGCTTTCTCCGACGACATGGACGGCCTGCGCAAGGTGCCGGACAACGTGCCGAACCAGGAATTGCTGGCGAAGCATCTCGGCAAGCCGCTGACGCAAGTGCCCGATCCGTTCGGGACGCATCCAAGCTTCGGCGAGCACAACAATGCGCGGCTGCGCGCCTTCCTCGACCATTTCGGCTTCGACTACGAATTCATGTCATCGACCGCCTGCTACACCTCCGGCCGGTTCGATCAGGCGCTGCTCAAGGTTCTGGAGCGTTTCGACAAGGTGATGGCGATCATGCTGCCGTCGCTGCGGGAGGAGCGGGCGCAGACCTATTCGCCCTTCCTGCCGATCGATCAGCGCACCGGCGTGGTGTTGCAGGTGCCGGTCACCGCGCACGACGCCAAGGCCGGCACAATCACTTATGAAGACCCCGAGACCAGGCAGCCGGTAACGACGCCGGTGACGGGTGGCCGCACTAAGCTGCAATGGAAGCCGGATTGGGCCATGCGCTGGGTGGCGCTCGGCGTCGACTATGAAATGGCCGGCAAGGATCTGATCGACTCGGTGAAGCTCTCCGGCGAAATCTGCAAGGCGCTCGACGGCACGCCACCGGAAGGCTTCAATTACGAGCTTTTCCTGGACGAGAAGGGCCAGAAGATTTCCAAGTCCAAAGGCAACGGGCTGACCATCGACGAATGGCTGCGCTACGCCAGCCCGGAAAGCCTGTCGTTGTTCATGTATCGCGAGCCGAAGGCGGCGAAGCGGCTTTACTTCGACGTTATCCCGCGCACGGTGGACGAATATCAGCAGCATCTCGAAGGCTATGGGCGGCAGGACGAGAAGCAGCGCCTGTCGAATCCGGTCTGGCACATTCATGCGGGCCATCCGCCGAAGCCGGATATGCCCGTCACATTCCAGATGCTGCTCACGCTCGTTTCATCGTCGAACGCGGAGAATGCCGAGACGCTGTGGGGCTTCATCGGCCGCTACCGCCCCGGCGTGACGCCGCAGACGCATCCAAAACTCGACGCGCTGGTCGGCTATGCCATCCATTATTTCCGCGACTTCGTGCTGCCGACAAAAAGATTCCGCCAGCCTACCGACGCAGAGCGCGCTGCGCTCACGGATTTGCGCGATGCGCTCGCGCAATTGCCGCCGGATGCGACCGCGGAGAAAATCCAGGACGTTGTCTATGAGATCGGGCGGCGCGAGCCGTTCCTCGACAAGACCGGCAAGATCAAGACCAAGGACGGCAAGCCCGGTGTCGCGCTCGATTGGTTCAACATGCTGTACCAGGTGCTGCTCGGCCAGGAGAAAGGCCCGCGCTTCGGCTCCTTCGTCGCGGTCTACGGATTGAAGAACACGGTAGACATGATCGACGGCGCGCTGGCGCGATCGGCGTGATTCTCCGCGCTGATCTCTAAGTCAGCGCGCAGAAAAGTTTACGCAATCTGCGCGAACTTGATTGCGATCCGCAAAACCGGTGCCAACTTTTGCCGATCGCTAACTGAATATCTCGATCTTGCCGTCAAGCGCCATCAAGCCGGTTTCAACACCGAGCTGAGGGAAGCGTCCCGCAACTTGCTTGCGAAACTCGGCCAGCGCCGCCCGATGAGTGGCGGTCTCGATCGTATCATTGGCAACCTTCTCGGCGCCATAGGCAATCTTGGCGGCACCGCAGTCGCGATGATCGATGGCGATTACCTTCTTGATGTGATGCAACTGGATCGAGGTCCCGAGATTGTCCCAGAACGCCTTATGCCAATCCTTGAACGGCTCGGCGACCACGCCGATCGCGGCGCCCGCGATCACGAACTGACTGTACTTGCCCGTCAGATCGCGAGACGCCGTATATTTGCGCACAGGCTCTTGCAAACGCGGATCGATGCAGCCGAGCACCATCGCTTCGTAGTTACCCTCCGCGGCCCAGGCGAAATAAGGCCGCAAGGCGAGCGCTGCCGCGCCGGCAGCGGCGCCTAGCATGAGGCCGCGCCGGCTGAAGGCTCCGCGCAGTAGATCGCCGCAACACGGGCATGAACTGGTGTGGATTGTTTCAGATGTCACGGGTCGCTCCCCCCAACTGAATGAGGGAGGAGACTACAGCATCTGCAACATTGCCGCTACGGGGCCCAAACACGGGGAGTGCAGTTTGACACCCTTAGTGGCGGCGGCGGCGGCGGCAGTGGATGGCGCAAGCTGACGTGTGGTCAGCGCGGTGTATCTGGCGCCGGCAGCGTGGCTGTATTTGCGGGACTGACCGGCTCCACTGTCACGGCGGCGGGAGCGGCATTCTCGGGAACAGGCGGCGTGCCGGCGGCGCCCCCGGTCATGTCCTCCGGCGCGGGCGCCCTGGCGGTTTCCGGGGGAGGGACTTTCGTCATGGGCGGGAATATCTGCACCTTGCCGTCCAGCGCCATCAGCCCGATTTCCACGTCGATATCGCGGTAATGCTTGGCGATCTGCTTGCGGAATTCCTTCAGCGCATAATGGTGGCTCTCGGTTTCGATCAGTTTGTCCGTGACGTTCGTCAGGCCGTAAGCCACTTTGACGGCGCCGCAATCGCGATGATCGAGCGCGATCAGCTTCCTGATCCGGTAGCGCTCGATAAAGGCTGCGACGTCGTCCCAAAACATCTTCTGCCGGTCGCGGAACTGCTCCGCGATCGCACCGATGGCGGCGCCTTCGATCGATATCTGACGGTATTTCCCCGCCAACTCACGGCTGTTCATGTAGTTGGCCGTAGGCTGTTGCACGCGCGGGTCGGTGCAGGTGATCAGCAGCATTTCGTAATTGATCTGCGCCGCCGCGGGCGTGAGAGGCAAAGCCGCCCCAACAACGGCGCCGCCGGCGAGATGCAAGAAACGCCGCCTGTCGATCCGGCCGGACGCCGGGCCGCCGCAACAAGAACAGGCGGCGGGATGAAGAACAGACGAGGGCGGCATCGCTTACTCCGCACATTACAAAGATAAGCGATTTTATCTGCGCGGGAGAGGCGCGGCCAGCGCTTTCGTTGTTTTGGCCGGGTTCCACCGGGCGATAGTTAATCGCCCTAGTCAAGCCACAGCGCCGCCGCGGGCGATTTACTGGCTGGCCCAGACGATGCGGGCGATCCAAACGAGGTCGCCAACCGGGATCGTACGATCCGGGTGCTCGGAATTGATCGACTGGAGCTCGACGCTTTTGCTTGTGCGCCGCTTCAGCTCCTTCACCATGACCTCGCCGTTTTTGGTTTTCGCCACCACGCGATCACCGCGGCGAATGGGCGCGGCCGGCGACACGATGATGACGTCGCCGTCGCGGTAGGCCGGCAGCATGGACTCACCGGATATTTCCAGCGCGTAGGCGTGCTCGTCATTGACGGCGGGGAAGGCGATTTCGTCCCAGCCCTTGCCGACCGGGAAGCCGCCGTCGTCGAAAAAGCCGCCGGCGCCAGCCTCGGCGAAGCCCAGCAGCGGCACGGCCTGGGCGGCCGTGGCCGCGCTGTCGGTGATCAGGTTGACGAATGTCTCGACGCTGGTGCCGGTGGCGGCGAGCGCCTTGGCCACCGACTCCGTCGAAGGCCAGCGTGGCCGGCCGTCGGGCGTGATCCGCTTGGAGCGGTTGAAGGTGGTGGGGTCGAGGCCGGCACGCTTGGCAAGCGCCGAGGCGGAAAGCCCGGCGCGTGCCGCCAACCGGTCGAGCGCATTCCAAATCTGGGCGTGGGTCAGCATGGGCTGCAAATGGGGTTGGTGTAAGACTATTATCCGATATATAGGAATTATAGCCTGGACATTCGCTCGTCCAGCAGTTTTTTAGGTGATTCGGCGTGGCTACTCACTTCCCGCGCGGCTGCGGGGCGCTTTGGCCAGGCGCATAATGAGCCAGATGGGGATCACGATCGCCGCCCCCAGCAGAAAATACCGCCACAGCCAGCGCACGGCGTCGAAGCCCATCTCCCACATATGGCCGAGCAGCGTCCGCAGGCTTTGGAAGATGTTCCAGGGATCGAAACCGACAGCATGAAGGATGACGCCGACCAGGATCGACAGCAGCACCAGCCGCATGAGGACCGCGAGCGGCGGCCCGCCCAGGAAACGGCTGACATTTTGGTTTTGCATCATCACCTCCGCATCTCTTCGCCGTGGTTCGCATCTTACCATAGCTGTTTCGCGCGCGGCGCGGGCCGCACGGTGAAATGATTGTGGGCGGGCTGCTGAACGGAGAGGCCCGCGAAGCCGCTTTCGCACGGCATCATGGTTTGGCAAGCTGGTTGAGTGAGCAGCCTTTCCACTCTCTTCCTGTCATCCGGCGACCTGATCGCCGACCGGCGCTATGCCTGGGCGCAGGATCGCGAGGAGAAGGGCGATCTGCAGGGCGCGGCGGAGCTTTTGGAGCAGGCGCTGGAGCTGGCGCCGGGCTATGCCTCGGCTTGGTTCGCGCTGGGCGAAATCCGCGAAAAGCTTGGCGACGCCGGCGGCGCTATCGCGGCTTTCGGCAAGGCGCGAGAGGCGGACGCGGAGGATCGTCACGGCGCGCTGCTCAATCTCGTGCGGCTGAAGGCGGTGGAGGCGAGCGGAATGCCGCCGGCTTATGTGCGGACACTGTTCGATCACTACGCGCCGGATTTCGACCGCTCGCTGACGGAGGGGCTGAATTATCAGGCTCCCGCGCTGCTGTTGGCCGCGGTGGAAACGGTGGCACGCAAGGCGGGGCACCCGGCGCATTTCAGAGCGATGCTCGATCTCGGCTGCGGCACCGGGCTGGCGGGCGCGGCGTTTCGCTCGAAGGTGGACAAGCTCGTCGGCGTCGATCTCTCGCCGCGAATGGTTCACGAGGCGCGCGACAAGGGCATCTACGACCGCCTCGCGGTGAGCGACCTGCTGGAATTCCTTTCAGCCGAACGCACGGACGGGCAGGCTTATGATCTGGTCGTTGCCGCCGATGTCTTCGCCTATCTCCCCGACCTTGCGCCGGTCGCGGCGGCGGCCGCGCCGGTGCTCGCGCCCGGCGGTCTTTTTGCTTTCACCGTCGAAACGCATCCCGGCGAGGGCGTGGTGCTGGGCGAGGCTTTGCGCTTCGCCCATAGCGGCGAGCATGTCCGCGCCGCCATCGAAAGCGCGGGACTGAAGCTGCTCGGCCTCGATTCCGCCGCGACCCGCACGGAGAAAGGTGTGCCGGTGCCGGGGCTGGTGGCGGTGGCTATGGCTCCGTCATCCTGAGGTGCGAGCGCGTGCGCGAGCCTCGAAGGATGATCGGTCGCCGTCGCCCTTCGAGGCTCGGCCGTTCGGCCGAGCACCTCAGGGTGACGGCAACAGACAGATGACGACTTATGACTCTGCTTGAGCGAGCAAGAACCACTCTGCTGCCCGAGCCATTCGAAACATGGTTCGCGGCGCGCGGCTGGACTCCGCGCGAGCATCAGCTGAAATTGCTGGCGAAGGCGCGCGCGGGCCGCTCGGTGCTGCTGATCGCACCTACCGGCGCGGGCAAGACGCTGGCGGGATTTCTGCCGACGCTGGTGGAGTTGAGTTTTTCTCCCTCCCCCCGCGATTCTTTCTTTTCACCTCCCCCCTTGAGGGGGAAGTCGCCGAGCGAAGCGAGGCGGGAGGGGGGGTATCTCGCGCCCGTTTCATCTGCTGCTTACCCCCCCCCCCCCCCCCCCCCCCCCCCCCGGGGGGGGGGGGGGGGGGGCGGGGGGGGGGGGGGGGGGGGGGGGGGGGGGGGGGG
>Ga0080064_1001212_pt1 | contig 55188 bp, 42 predicted proteins | sample Subgrocontami54m_FD_69260 | JGI IMG/M metagenome (GOLD analysis project Ga0080064, IMG submission 69260) | Subsurface groundwater microbial communities from S. Glens Falls, New York, USA - GMW46 contaminated, 5.4 m (SPADES assembly) (version 2) ...
CGGAGTGGTGACGAACTTCTTAGATACGCTGAGAGATGGTGATGGGAATGGAGCGGCGGATACGATTGTGCGGGACACGAACGGGGATGGAACGGTGAATAGTGCGGATAACAACATTCTAACCGTGCCTTTGCCTGCGCATGCGGCAAGTATCCGTTATTTTATGAGCGGAGGAGCGGAGGCGCAGGTGATTGCGGATGATTTGACTGGGAATGAGACGGGGCCAGCGCTTGAGCTGCACACGGCCTCGGTGTCGGATGCGACGGTGGCTGGAGTGGTGACGAACTTTCTGGACACGCTGAGAGACACGGATGGAAATGGAGCGGCGGATACGATTGCGAGGGACACGAACGGGGATGGAACCGTGAATGCAGCGGATAACAATATTCTAACCGTGACGTTATCGAGTCATGCGGCGGGTATCCGTTATTTTGTAAGCGGCGGAGCGGAGGCGCAAGTGATAGCGGATGATTTGACTGGGAATGAGACTGGGCCCGCGCTCGAGCTGCATACGGCGTCGGTGTCGGATGCGACCACGGCCGGAGTGGTGACGAACTTCTTTGACACGCTTGAAGACAGTAATGGGGATGGAGTGGTAGACAGGATTGCGAGAGACACGAATCATGATGGATTAGTGACAGCGGCAGATAATCAGATATTGAGTGTGACGTTAGCGAGTCATGCGGCCGCGGTGAGGTATTTTGTAGAGATTGGCGCAGATGAACAAATCATAGCGGATTTTAGGACAGGAAATGTGACGGGCCCGCTGCTACAACTTTACAACTCATTTATATCGGACCCTGTCGCGGCCGGCGTGATCACGAACTTTTTAGACACGCTGGAAGACACGAATGGCGATCGAGTGGCGGACACGATCGTGCGCGACACGAATCACGACGGAGTTGTGAATGCCGCAGACTCTAATATTTTATACGTGACGTTATCAGCGCACGCGGATGCGCTCCGGTTTTTTCTAGGGCCAGGAATTTTGTCTTCTCCGGTAACCGGCGGATTTGGATCCTCGGCCCAAGATCCATGGCAAAAATTTTCATTCCTCCGGGAACCCGCGCCGCCTTTTCCTCTCGATTCTCAGGGGATAGGGGTAGGGGGTATGCCCAGTTCTTCTGGCACAGGATCTATGATACCGTTGGAGTTAATTACACAGGAGCAATGGCTTCAATGGGAACTTGATAAAAAAACCGGCTATTACAGCCCGACCGCAGCTTTATCGGCTTTACGCGGTTCCAGGTTGCTTGTTAGCCAGAACTTCCTTCTTCTTAGCGAAGAGATGCCGCATTTAGAAGCGGTCGAGAATGTTTTTTTCGAAAAGCTTTTCGTTACGCAACCTATTCTTCAAGGAGAGTATGAGTTTCAGACAAGAGCAGGGAGCGAAAGAGACGAGTTGCAGGTTACGATCAGGATGGCAAGACGCGATGAAGGATATGTCTTGGAAGTTACCATAAACGGTGCGAATGGCATACAGGGAAAGGTTTTTGAGCTGAAACTGAAAAAGGAGATGGCGGATGAGGAATTCCCTTTCAGGCTTGGAGATCCTGATTTGGGTGAAGATAATATTCGCGGGTATGGAGATAAGGTGGCGATTTACTTACAGAACCGTAAAAACAAGGATGAAGGTCAAATTATTGTCGTGGACAGAAAGGTATGGGGGATTACAACCATTACGGCTGATCCTAATGCGAAGGATATTACGGTTTCTACGGAAAACGGCAATTATACCTTTGAGTCAAAACGAACAGGGGATCTTAAGTCACAAGAGATTCAGCAAATGGGTGCGGCAACGCGATTCTCAACCCCTATAACTTCTCTAACAGACACCGATGCATGGGTGATCGCGAATGATTTAACGGGGAATGAGACGGGGCCCGCGCTTGAGCTGCATACGGCGTCGGTGTCGAATGCGACGGTGGCTGGAGTGGTGACGAACTTCTTAGATACGCTGAGAGATGCGGATGGGAATGGAGCGGCGGATACGATTGTTCGGGACACGAACGGGGATGGAACTGTGAATGCCGCAGATAACAATATTCTAACCGTGCCTTTGCCTGCGCATGCGGCCGCGGTGCGGTATTTTGTGGGAGGCGGTCTTGAAGCGCAAGTGATTGCGGATGATTTGACTGGGAATGAGACGGGGCCGATGCTTGAGCTGCATACGGCGTCGGTGTCGAATGCGACGGTGGCCGGAGTGGTGACGAACTTCTTAGATACGCTGAGAGATGGTGATGGGAACGGAGTGGCGGATACGATTGTTCGGGACACGAACGGGGACGGAACCGTGAATGCTACGGATAACAATATTTTAACCGTGCCTTTGCCTGCGCATGCGGCCGCGGTGCGGTATTTTGTGGGAGGCGGTCTTGAAGCGCAAGTGATTGCGGATGATTTGACTGGGAATGAGACGGGGCCGATGCTTGAGCTGCATACGGCGTCGGTGTCGAATGCGACGGTGGCCGGAGTGGTGACGAACTTCTTAGATACGCTGAGAGATGGTGATGGGAACGGAGTGGCGGATACGATTGTTCGGGACACGAACGGGGACGGAACCGTGAATGCTACGGATAACAATATTTTAACCGTGCCTTTGCCTGCGCATGCGGCCGCGGTGCGGTATTTTGTGGGAGGCGGTCTTGAAGCGCAAGTGATTGCGGATGATTTGACTGGGAATGAGACTGGGCCCGCGCTTGAGCTGCATACGGCGTCGGTGTCGAATGCGACGGTGGCTGGAGTGGTGACGAACTTCCTGGATACGCTGAGAGATGGTGATGGGAACGGAGTGGCGGATACGATTGTGAGGGACACGAACGGGGATGGAACTGTGAATGCCGCAGATAACAATATTCTAGCCGTGCCTTTGCCTGCGCATGCGGCAAGTATCCGTTATTTTGTGAGCGGAGGAGCGGAGGCGCAAGTGATTGCGGATGATTTGACTGGGAATGAGACGGGGCCGATGCTTGAGCTGCACACGGCGTCGGTGTCGAATGCGACGGTGGCTGGAGTGGTGACGAACTTCTTAGATACGCTGAGAGATGGTGATGGGAATGGAGCGGCGGATACGATTGTTCGGGACACGAACGGGGACGGAACTGTGAATGCCGCGGATAATAATATTCTAGCCGTGCCTTTGCCTGCGCATGCGGCAAGTATCCGTTATTTTGTGAGCGGAGGAGCGGAGGCGCAAGTGATCGCGGATGATTTGACTGGGAATGAGACGGGGCCGATGCTTGAGCTGCACACGGCATCCGTGTCGGATGCGACCACGGCCGGAGTGGTGACGAACTTTCTGGACACGCTTGAAGACAGTAATGGGGATGGAGTGGCAGACAGGATTGCGAGAGACACGAATCATGACGGAGTGGTGAATGGTGCGGATAACAACATTCTAAACGTGACGTTATCGAGTCATGCGGCCGGGGTGAGGTATTTCCTCAGAGAGGGAGCTGATGAACAAATAATAGCTGATTTCCGGACTGGGAATGTGACCGGCCCGCTTTTAATGCTGTACACAGCGTCGATAACGGATCCCGTGGCGGCCGGAGTGATAACAAACTTTTTGGATACGCTAGAAGACACGAATGGCGATAGGGTGGCAGACACGATTGTTCGTGATACAAACCACGATGGAGTTGTGAATGCCGCGGACTCAATTATTCTTCACGTGACGTTATCAGCGCATGCGGATGCGCTCCGGTTTTTCCTGCAAGCCGGGGGTGAGTTGAGATCCGTTCCAGTGGGCGGATCAGAGTCTTCGCCCAGCGATCCATGGAGCAGATTTTCTTTCTTCAAGTATGAAACGCCGATTCTTATCCCTATTAACACCCGGAGCACTGTGACTGGCGGAGGGCGTGGTACGTTAGAACTGGAGCAAATTACCGAAGAAGAATGGATAAACTGGGGGTTAAACAAAACAACGGGATTTCCCACTGTTGCGGCGGCATTGGCGGCACGTAATCGTGCCATTAGTGAAAAGACCACTTTTAGCGAGGGAATGCGTCTTCATAGTACGGAGATGCCGGATTTAGGGGCGGGTGAGAACATCTTTTTCGAAAGGTATTTATTCGCTCATCCGAGGCTTCAAGGAGAATATGAATTTCAAATGCGTGATCCTAAGGATTTTAAAGAACCGGCTGGCCAAGAGGGTCAAAAGGAGGAGTTACGGGTCCTGGTCAGCATGGCAAGACGTGATGGAGGATATGTCGTGAATATTGCCCTCAATGGCATGGATGGCCAGCCCGGCGGGGTTTTTGAACTGAAGCTGAAAGATGAAACGGATAAAGGAGAGTTTCCATTCAGGCTCGGGGATCCTGATTTGGGCGAAGACAGGATTCGAGCGCATGGAGAGAAGGTGGTGATTTATTTACAAAACAAGGAAGATAAGGATAAAGGAAAAATTCTTATTATTGACCGGAAAACATGGAATCTTACCGTTCTCACAGTCAATCCCGACACGAAGGATGTTTTTGTTTTTAGCGGAAACGGCGTTTATACCTTTGAATCAAAGAAAACAAGGGAACTCCCCCGTGTGCCGCTGGATATGCGGCAGCCGGAGGAGATGGGCGCGGCCGCGCGTTCTGCAACCAGCGCCGTAACTTTTCAGGCAACTATTACGGATGCGGAGATAATTGCAAGAGAGCTGACCGGGAATGTGACAGGGCCGATGCAGCAGATACACACGGCGTCGGTGGGAAATTCCGTGATAGCGGGAGTGGTGACGAATTTTTTTGATACGCTGGAAGACAGTGACGGGAACGGAGTGGCGGACCGTATTGCGCGAGACACTAACCACGACGGAGTGGTGGATGGAAAGGATAATAAGATTTCAAGCGTTACCTTGGCCGGCCATGCGGCAGCGGTGCGGTATTTTGTGGTGGGCGGTGCGGATGCGCAAGTGATTGGGGATGAATTGAGAGGGGCTGTGACCGGGCCACTATTGGGCCTCCATAATGCCTCGATAGCGGATCCGATGGTAGCGGGAGTGGTGACAAACTTCTTGGATACGCTGGCCGATCGGAACGGGGATGGAGTGGCGGACACGATTGTCCGTGACACGAACGGGGACGGAGTGGTGACATTGGCCGATACGCAGATTCCGGACGTGAGTTTGATATCACGCGCTGCGGCCGACCGGTATTTTACGCAGGTTGGGGCAGATTCTCAGCTAACCGCGGACTTTCTCATTAACGTTAATTTGCGTGAAGCTTTGCTTAGAGTGCGTACGGCGAAAGATCTGGATCCGACGGGCGGCAAGGCCGGATTCATGGAAACTTTTTTGCAGAATATTTTTGATTACGACAAGAATGGGCAGCCTGATCTGGTTTTTGATTCAAATCTTAACGGCAAAGTCGGCCTTAAGGAGTCCGAAGACGTTTTATCCCGGACCTTAGACCTTTATGCCCAAGCACTGCGGTTCTTTCAAAGCGGCAGTCCCGAAGCCAATATCCTTTCCAAATTTATTGCCGGCGATTTTCCCGCCGACTCTCCGCTGGGGCGAATTTACAATGCCATGCTGAATGATCCCACGGGCGGTAAAGTTTCCGGTTTTACCAGCGCTCTGCTCTTTCACTCCTTTTTTGATTACCAAAATGCCGACGGGGTCGCGGATTTTGTGCAGGACTTTAATGAAAACGGGAAGGATGATGACACTTCAATTTTATTTCAAACCATGAAACGTCTCGGGCAGGGGCTGGCTTTTATGCAGGAGAGCAATGAAGATTCGGATATTCTCGCCACGTTGTTTGCGGGGGATCAAATAGCAGGGCATCAGCCACTAGTGTCCGGGGGAGGCCTGGAGCTATTAAGAACGGCTATTATCACGGATTCGCCGGACCCTGATGTTGCCGGAAGGGCATTTTATTTTATCCTGCGCTCAAAGGTTGTGAAGAATAAAACCTCCCTTGAATTTGACGACAGAATTACTAAGGTGACGCATCAATCTTTGCCTGAATTTGCTGAGAAATTGCGCATTTTAAACAACCGCGGCAGCATCACGTTTCTTGCGCAGGGAATCGTCGATGACGACATACCTGCTGCATTCAGAGTAAAAAGGCGCGGCGGTGGCGGTGGCGGTCCTTCGGTAGGAGGAGGTGGAGCAGAAACGGGCGGAGGCGCCGGAGGCGGAGGAGGCGGCCTCATTGGCGGCACGGCTGCAGGAGGCGGCGGCGGTGACATCACGGTGACGCCTGTTGATTTAAGCGGCAAATTTCTTTTTTCCGACGATACGCTCGTGGCAGGAACTCCACAGCCCACGAATGCGGCGGAAGAAGATGCTTTTCGTGATTTTGAGGTGGAAGCTTATCGAAATGAAGAAGGCAGGCTTGAATTTCAGGTAAAACCGCATCAAGAGCCGGAAGAAAATGCACCGTTAGTTGAAGGCGCGCCCGAAGGCCTTGCTTTTAGTTTCAGATATCAAATACTTTCCAAAGGCGACTCTTTTTTTATCAAAGTTTTTCTAAAAGGGGAAGAGCAGGGGATGGAAGCCGACTTACGTTGGAATAAAAAAGGGAATTTTTCTTTGAAGCCTGGTGACCGGGATGCTGGCGAAAAGGATTTTGAAAGCCGCGGAGATGCGGTGGCGATTTATTTGTATAACCATGACAATCCTGAGGACAGCCGGGTGGTGATTTTTGACCGGAAAGAGAAAACGATTGTGGTGCTGGATTGGGATTTTAAAAAACAGCGGTTTAAATTTCTGAGTGACGCAGGAGGTTATATGTTTGAGCCGGTCGAGAGTCCTCAAACAAGGCTGGATCTGAGGGAGGATGGAACGCCGGCCGGAGAGAAAAAAGACGGAAGAGCCGAAGGGGAGGGTTCAGCGCCTTCTGCCCAGTCTGCCCAACCGCCTGCGGCACATAGGGCGGTTCTTGACCGGATCTTTGCAAAAGTGGGAAGCAGCGCCCATGACTTTCTTAATGCAATGCGGTTACGGAGACTGGATATCGAGAACATTGCTTTGAAAGGCGCAGAGAACCTGGCCGGTGATAAGAATGTTCCTCAGAGTGAAGCAGACGGTTATTTTGCGGCCCTGGGGCAAGGTTTGATGGATGAGTTGAGTGACCCGGTCAAGGCTACGGTTGCCGGGGTTGTCGGAGTAGGAGCGATAGCGGCGTTTAAGCAGCGTCTAGACACAAAAAAGAAAGAAGAAGAGAAGAAAAAGGAAATTTCTAAAATCAGAGCCGAAAGTTTAGGCAGAGAAACAGTTCGTGAGGCGGAGTGGCGCCCCACTCGCCGGGGATTTCTGATAAGGACAGCTGCCGCCGGAGTGGGTGCGGCCGTTGCGCTTTCCCCCGTAGGACGATTTGTGGCCGCCGTTGCGCAGGAATTACCTGCCCCGGCTGGCCCGATTAGTCAGGCCGAGTATGTGAAACGTTTTCAAAGCAAGGAAAAACAATACCGAAGGATAGTCAATCCCGAACGTTTTGTTAAAGAGCAGTCTGACGAATTGAAGGGAATGAAGGAGGCTGACCTGAGATATAAAATTGAGCATGCGCCCGAAACCGAAAAACTTCGCTACACGGAACAAATCCGGCAGGTTTTCGGAAAAACGCTGCAATTGCGGTTGGACTCGGTGGAAAATATGACAGCCGCGGATTGGGAGGTCAAATTTTTACAGCCTCTTATGCTGGTCCTTGATATCAATCACCAACACCAAGACCGTTTTGTCGGGCACTTTATGAAAGCCATTGAGAAGGTTTTTCCGATGCTGATGAGGATGCAGAAAAAAGGCCTCATTCAGACCGACTCGGACATCCCCTCCTCATGGAAAAGCTGGACCGGCATGCTTAAGACGGATGAGTGGGTGGTGGTGAACGGTGAATGGTCCAAGATTGAATTTGACCAGTTCGGCCGGTCCGTTAAGCCCAAGTTTGAGCTGGACACGCTGATGGGGGTAGCGCTTTTCCTGGCGCTTCTTTCGTACCATGACCAATGGCCCGGGGCAGAGACCCCGCTTCGTCCGGAAAGGCGGGAACCATGGTTCTTTGAAGGAATTGAGGCCAGTCTCAACAAGACGCCTCTTGATCTGCCCACTTTTCGATCGCTGAATGAATTCAACCGGTTTATGGGCGAGTTTTACAATTATGTTTTTTACGGTGACATGCTGGATAGGTTGGGAATGGATGCGGGCGCGAAGCCTGAATATAAAATAGACGCCGGACAAAATATACAGAAAGGACGTACTTTACAGCTGGCCCGGATGTTTGAAAAGGCTTACACGCACCTTAAGTTGAGTGGCAATAAAACGCATCTTCTGACTCAGCTTGATTTGGCGAAGCCCATGCTGACCGCTATTTTGGGGCAAAAGGGATTGTGGCCCGGTGAGGTGAAAAGTGTCAGCGACATTATGAATCCGGAAACATTTATGCCTATCATTGAAATGCTCAAGGAATTTAACCGGCTCCCGGATATGGAGGATTTTTATAAGGATCACGACGATCCATTTCTGGCTAAGGTTGTCAAGGATTGGAAGGATGACAAATTCACTATCATCTGGGCGGGCGGCAAAGTTGTGTTTTCGCCTTATAAACTGGATGGAGTGACTCTGGAAAATTTTGATTTTTCCCGAACCCCGCCCGGATTTGAACGCATGATGCGTTATCTTATTCCCCGCCGTGATGCGGCCCAAGGTTACACCGAACAAAAGCTTTACCGGGATTTAATCCGGAAAGAAATTTTAAACACGGCGGTGGGTCAAGAGGTGGGGCGCAAACTTTTCTGGATCCGTTACGGGCTTGAGAATGGCCTGATTAAGGTCACGAAACATAAGGGAACAGGCAAAACCTATATTCATTCGGCCAAATTTTTTGACAAGATTGCCAATATGGCCAAGCTCCTCCCTTATACGGCAAGTTTCTTCAAGATCACCGAATTCAATGCCAATAATCCGGATCATATCGGAAAACTTTCCGCCATGGAAAATGCCATGCGCCAAATGCGTATCAGCCCCCAGAAATGGAATTTTCTCCTGTTTATGGGGAGCCAGCCGGAAATACAAAAAGAGGTGGCGGAGTATTTATCCGCGGCCACGGGGGACGAAACCTATGTGAAGAACGGGCTGGATTTTTCCCGGCCTGACACGGGGCCGGATCAGGTGGGTTCGGTGATGGGCTGGATCATGAACCGGCTCAAGGATGGATGGGATAAAACGCCGGGCAAAGCCCAATCGTTTGTGAAGATTCTTTCGGATAAAACACTCATTGGGCCCCAGAAGTTGACACGCAGGCAAATTATGATTGATCTTGCCAACCGCAAAAAAGAGGTTTGGAATCAACTATTCAAGCTTAAAGTCAAGAAAATCACGGAAGACACTTTAAAGAAAGATCTTTCGCTCGTGGGAGATCTTCTGGCCATGGCAACCGACGCGCTCAACGCCGGGGCAATGGACAACGAAGACAGCTGGAATGAGTGGGTAAAAGTTCAGGAGCGCTTGATTGAACAGCTTAAGGGATTTAAGAAAGAGGAAGACCAAAAACCGAAAGAGGTTGGCAAGGTAAGCACGCGAACGGAGAAAAAGAAAGAGTTGGCCGAAAGAATCGAAAAGGTTAAGGCCATGGCGGAGAAAAATCAAGACTCTTTATTGAAACGGCTTGTTGCCTACCATGAACCTGTCGGAAGACAAAGGGCTTCTGTGGCCGCGGCATCGCTGGGCGCGGCGGTTGGCGAGGTCCGAGGAATAGGGCAGAAGAATCGCCTGGCCGCTGAACTGGGCTGGCTTGATCAGGAGGCGGAGAGGGGCGGTAAGGAATTGGATCGTGTTCTGGCCAACGCGCTTTTTGGAGCTGCGGACACGGAGCAGATGGATTCTATCCAACTTTTCGATTTTAACGAAGGACTGTTGACAGGGGATGATCTCACGGATAGCGCTTTTCTTAAAAACTATTTTGAAGGTTCCCAGAAGCATAAAGTGGTGTTGGTTGTGACTCCGGGCCAGGCGGCGCTTATCCGAGCGGCCATTCCGCAAGATTATGCGGGAAGAATTGAACTGGTGGAAGCTGATGATATCCGCCAGGGGCTGGCCCGTGCCCAGCAGCTTTTCCCGAGAGATAGGATCGTTGTGAACACCGTGCAGCCGGATCGTATCACCGCGGATAACCCGGACGATCAAATTTTTGAAATTTCTACAGAAGCAGCTGTTATCCGGAGTCTGAAAAATGTAAAACTACGCAGAGCCATTGTTCTCGGCGGAAGAAATCTGGCCTTTACGGGGGCCTTTGGGGGCGCCCTAGCTGAGCGGGCTGCAGCCGGGGCCGGTGACTATATCCGGCTTGACAGTGACAATCTCGGGGAGCTGATTGCCTCCATCAGCAAGGAAGTGGAGGCCGCCAAACTCCGCGAGAGAGCCGCGTAAGCATTTATTGTCATCCTGAAGCCGGCGAAGCCGGACGAAGGATCTCCGGTGTAACTTCCCAAATGACCCTTTGTCCCAATTAGGGTATAATTCCCCTCACACTTCACTCAGGGAGGGGTTCTTTTGCTTCTTTTAAGGCGTATTTTTTTCTATCTTTTTACCGCGATTTATATTGCCGCCTGTCCCATGACTATTCTCTATGCCCTGGGCTATATTCTGAAACCGGGCACGGAACGTGGCTTGGTCAAAACCGGTTTGATTTATCTGTCCACGGTGCCGCCGGGCGCATCGGTTTACATCGGCAATAAACGTTACACTCAGCGGACCCCGGCGATTTTGCGGGACTTGATTCCGGGCATGTATCCCATCGGTCTCAACCTTAAAAATTACCGGGGCTGGTTTCAGGACGTTCCCGTGGAAGCGGAAAAAGCCACAGCGCTTGAAAAAATCCTGCTTGTGCCCGAGGCATTGAAACGCAAAGAGTTGTCCTCCGAGCCCTTTGAGCGGTTAATTCCCATTGAGAAAAGCAAATTCTTTCTCCTTACCGCCGGAACCCGGCCGAAAGATTTGTTTGTTTACGATTGGAAGCAGGAAAAAATCAGGCCGCTTTTTAAAAGAGAAGATTCCTTTGCAGAGGGCAAGATTCTTTCCCTTTATTCGGTTCCGGGCAGTCCCTGCCTCCTTATTCTCGTTCATGTGCGTGGCGGCGAAAAATATTTATGGGTGGAGGTGGGGGAGAAGGAGAGCAAAGTAGAAGATATCAGCGCCTGCTTCCCGGAGGAACCTGTGCGTGTTGAATGGGATCCACGCGAAAAAAATTATCTCTTCGCTCTTCATGATAATTATATCAACCGGGTGGATATCCCGGCCCACGCGGTCACGGCCCATTCCTTTGAAAATATCCGTGGTTTTGGGCTTTTCCATAGAAACATTTACGTTCTGCGGGGTGATTTTACGCTTGAGCGCCTGGATTACGACGGAAAAGCCAGGGAAATCCTTTTGAAGGATAGGGATCTCGGTAGTTCCTTATTCGGAGAAAAGGGACTGTTTCAAATTAACGTGCTCGTGAAAGAGATGATTCTTTTTCTCGGGCCCGGCGGAGAACTTTTGGCCAGTCGGTTGCCTTACCGGTTTCTCGGAGGAGGAACCGCCGGTTTTCAATTCTACCCGGAGCGTGAAAAGGTGCTGGTGTGGCGAAAAGAGGACATCGGCATTCTTGATTTCTCTAAGCCGGCTAGGGCGGAGGAGGTGTTTGAGAAAGGGCCCCGGCTTTTCCGGGTTTTTAACCACGGCCGGAAAATAGAACAGGCCTTTTGGGTTTATGACGGCTCTCATATTCTTTTCCGGGATGAAAACCGGATTTTCCTTCTCGAGATCGAAACCCACGGCAAGCCGCATCTCTATTCACTTCTTGAAGTAAAGCGGAAGACGGATGTGGTGTATGAGGAGTCCTCGGGTAAACTTTATTACCTTGACGCCCAATCGGAGAAATTGTGTTCGGTGGAAATCCTGCCCCGGCAGGAAATTCTTCCGTTTCCGTTCCCTGAGAGGCAGGAAGAGAAAAAGAAAATCGAGATCGAGGAGTTCTGAAATGCCGATGAATTTTAATTTTTCAAGGCAGAATTTGACGGGCCGGGAAAAAATCCTTCAGAGATTTCTTGAGATGCTGCCAGGGGCAACAAGCTGGACTGTCCTTACAGGGATGCTTTTTATCGCCTTCTGGAAGCCTATTCTGGCCGCCATCCTGATCATTGCATTTGATTTTTACTGGCTGCTCAGGCTTTTTTACGCCACGCTGTTTCTCGTAATTTCCTATTTCAGGCTTGCCCTTGAAAACAACACAGATTGGATGGCCCGTGTCCATGGGATGGATGAGCTGGGGCATTACAGCCGGGAACTTGAGAAAAGAACGCCGGGTCTTTCCTGGGGCCAAAGAATTTCCCGCCGGATTCACCGCAAGGAATTGCAAGCCTTAAAGAAAAGCGGCTGTCTGCCCCCCGCTTCAAAGGATATTTATCATCTGGTGATTTTTCCCGTTTCGAAGGAATCCCGCGAAATCCTTGAGCCCGGAATCCGGGGCTTGGCCAAAGGAAGTTTTCCCGCAGCGCAGGTTCTGGTGATTTTGGCCCTGGAAGAAAGGGCCGAGGAGTCCGTCAGAGAGGGTGTTCTGGAAATTCAAAAAAAATACCGGCAAGCTTTTCTGGATTTTCTGGTCACGGTTCATCCGGACGGCCTTCTGGATGAAGCGCGCGTGAAAGGATCCAATGCCACTTATGCGGCCAAAGAGGCGGCCGGCTATTTTCAGGACAAAAATATTCCTTTTGAGCATGTAATTGTCTCCTGCTTTGACGCCGATACTGTGGTCAGCCCGGAATATCTCGGATGCCTGACCTACCGTTTCATGAGTTGCCCTGAAAGGAATCAGGCCAGTTTTCAGCCCATTCCCGTTTATCACAACAATATTTGGGAAGCGCCCGGTTTTGCGCGCGTGCTGGAAATTGGATCCTCCTTTTTTCAATTGGTGGAGGCCACCAATCCCGACACGCTGGTCACTTTTTCCAGCCACAGCATGAGTTTCAAGGCGTTGGTGGATGTCGGCTACTGGCCCGTTGACATGATTTCCGACGACTCGGCCATTTTCTGGAAATGCTTCCTTTATTTTGGCGGCAATTATCAAGTGGTGCCCATGTACACAACTATTTCCATGGATGTGGTGGCCGCCAAAACCTGGTGGAAAACCGTGGGGAATGTGTACAAACAGAAACGGAGATGGGCCTGGGGAGTGGAAAATTTCCCCATCGTGATTCGCGGGTTTCTCCGGTCTCCCCGAATTTCTTTCTATGACAAAATAAAACACGGATTCAAATTGTTCGAGGGCCATGTGGCCTGGGCAACGTGGGCCTTTCTTCTTACCGTGATCAGCTGGCTCCCGGCACTTTTCGCAGGCCGGGAATTTTCGGACACCGTGGTTTATTACAGCGCGCCGCGTATCACCGCCATTATTTTCAACCTGGCGTCTCTCGCTCTTTTGACCACGCTGGTGTTGAGTCAGTGCCTGCTTCCCCGGAAAAGGGTGAGAAATATCTTTTTCAAGAGAGTTATTCTGGCCCTGGAATGGTTTTTTGTCCCTTTTATTGTTACATTTTTAAGCGCCCTGCCGGCCCTGGAGGCGCAGACCCGGCTTATGCTGGGCAAATACATGGAATTTTGGGTAACGGACAAACAGCGCAGGAAAAAGCGGTGAAAATTCTAACTGAATCTTTGCAAATCTCACCCCCACCTTATTCCTCCCCCCTCGAGGGGGAGGATAAAGGAGAGGGGGCGGTTAGAGAAGAAATATCGTTTTGCAAAGGATCAGTTCTAACCTGGATTTTGGCCTTTATCCTGCAGTCGCAGCTTGTTTTTGCCGGCGATTTGCGCATCGGCACCACCTACAGCCCCCGCCAGAGCGAATACCTGGGGCTTGACTGGAAGCAGGCCTACCTCGCCATCCTGGATCTCAGGTTTGACGTGATCCGCCTCGGAACTTACTGGAATGAAGTGGAAAAAACGGAAGGCACTTACGATTTCACGGTGATTGACTGGCAAATTTTTGAAGCCCGGAAGAGAAATATTCCCGTGATGCTGACCGTGGGTATGAAAGCACCGCGCTGGCCGGAATATTTTTTCCCCACGTGGATGCTTAAAAACATGGATCAGAGGTTCGGTGATGAAATTCCCGGGGATGACGAGTATCTCAAGGAGAAGGTGCTTCAATTTATCCGCGCGGTGGTGAGCCACTACAAGGATGAAAAGAGCATCCATTACTGGCAGGTGGAGAATGAGCCCATGGACCGGGCCGGCGCCCAATACTGGTGGATTTCCAAGAAATTTTTAAAACAGGAAGTGGATCTGGTGAGACAAACCGACGCCGGGAAAAGGCCCATCGTGATCAATGTGGCCACCTATCCCAACAAATTTCTGCGCGGTTTATCAAGATTTTACGCGCCCTATGATCCCGTTCAGGAGGCCATGGCGCTTTGCGACATTCTGGGGCTGAATGTGTATCCGGCGGTGGGGCATAAATTCTGGTGGCGGAAAATGTATTTCTGGAGCACTCCCCGGGAGCGTGTCGAGTATTTTTCCGAAATTCTGGCCAGGGTGAAGACGCAGGGCAAGAAGGCATGGATCATTGAGTTTCAGGCTGAGCCGTGGGAACCGGGGCTTCTGGTTCACAAGGGAGATGACCGGCCGCCTACGGGCTGGCCGGAAATGAGCCGGGCTTATTTCAAAGAGTTTCAATCCATGGGATTTGACACCTTTTTGCTGTGGGGATCCGAGTACTGGCATTTCCGGAAGATTCAGCACAAGGATGACAATTGGTGGAATATGGTGATGGATCTTTTTCAGGCGAAAAAGAAACAACCGGCTGAGGAGAAACATTGACGAGCAAAGCGAGGTCCCTTGACCGACCGGTTTTCGGATAAACATATCGCCGTGATCGGCTCCGGATTCGGCGGGCTGGCCGAGGCCATCCGCTTGCGCAGCCGCGGATTCAGGGTCACGGTTTTTGAAAAAAGAGAAATGCCGGGAGGCCGTGCCGGCCAGCTTAAGCGTCAGGGATACACCTTTGACATGGGCCCTTCGCTTATCACCGCGCCTTTTATCATTGAAAAAGTTTTTCAAGCCGCCGGTAAAAAGATGAGCGACTATTTGGACCTTGTCGGGCTTGACCCTTTTTACCGCATTTATTTTCAGGACCGGACGTTTATCGATTACAACGGCGATCGGGAAAAAATGAAGACGGCCATGGCGCGTCTTCATCCCGCTGACGCGCGGCGATATGATGATTTTTTCCGCGACATCAAGGGAATTTACGATGCTATCATTCGCGACGGATTGGGAGCCCAGCCTTTTCTCACCCTGAAGGATTTTTTGAAATTTGCTCCAAGGGCGGTGCGGCTCAATGCGCTCATCCCGGTCTATTCGTTTGCGGCCCGGTACTTTAAGCACGAACACCACCGCTTCATGTTTTCATTCCACCCGCTGTTCATCGGTGGCTCGCCTTTTCGCGCACCGAGCGTTTACATCATGATTCCCTATCTTGAAAAGGATGGAGGCTGCTGGTATGCGAAAGGCGGTATGCACAGCGTGGTCGAGGCCTTTCGGCGGGTTTTTCAGGAAATGGGCGGTGAGCTCAAAACTTCTGCAGCGGTTGATGAGATAATAATTGAAAAAGGGAAGGCGGTTGGCGTGCGCGTGGCGGGCCAGATGATTCGCGCCGATGCGGTTGTGTCCAACGGCGATGTCCCCTTCGTTTATAAGAATCTTGTCCCGGCGAAGTGGCGCAGAAAATGGACGGACCGGGCCTTGAATAAATTGCATATGACCATGAGCTGTTTCTTGCTTTATCTGGGGGTGAGGAAGAAGTTTCCCCAGCTCAGACATCACACCATTATTCTCGGGCCCCACTACCGCAAGCTTGTGACCGATATCCTTGACCGCAAGGTCCTGCCCCGGGATTTTTCCATGTACCTTCATGCGCCTTCTAAAACGGATCCTTCCATGGCGCCTCCGGGTTGCGAGAGCATTTATGCGCTGGTGCCTGTCCCCAATTTGAAAAGCGGCACGGACTGGTCAGAAGAGGCCGGTCTGTTCAAGGAAAAAGTCCTTGATTACCTTGAACATTCTTTTGGCCTGGAAGGATTGCGCGCTCACCTGGAGGTGAGTGAAATGTTTACGCCCCTTGATTTTCAGAACGAGCTTAGCTCTTTTTTAGGCAATGCCTTTGCGCTCGAGCCGCGGCTTTCGCAAAGCGCGTATTTCCGGCCACATAACCGGAGCGAAGACGTGAAAGGACTTTATCTTGTCGGCGCAGGCACACACCCGGGCGGAGGAGTGCCGGGAGTGCTTCTTTCCGCCGAAGCTACGGAGCGCTGCATCCTGGAGGATTTTAAAAAAATGGACGATTTTCTCGCTGAAGATAAGGCCAACGATCTTTTTAAAGCCTCCCGGCTATATACCCGGCATTATGCCCGCACTTTTTATTTTGCTTCCTTCATGCTGCCCAAAGCCAAACGGGAGGCCGCGTATGTGATCTATGCCTTTTGCCGGTATGCGGATAATGTGCTGGATGATGACCCAAAAATGGAGCCGGGAGATCGCCTGGTCAAGCTGCAACATTTAGGGAATGAGCTGGATAAAGTTTACTACGCTCCCCTTGATGCGCATCCGCGGCTTTTGGCTTTCCGCGAAATTATTCGCCGCTACGAAATTCCGCAGCATTGCTTTGACCAGCTTTTGCAGGGCATCGGCATGGATTTGACCATCCGCCGGTATGAAACATGGGAAGAACTTGACCTGTACTGCTACCGCGTGGCTTCCGTGGTCGGATTGATCATGGCGCATATTTTCGGCGTCTCAAGCGAAGAAGCTTATCCTTATGCTGTTCAGCTGGGCAAGGCCATGCAGCTCACCAATATTTTGAGGGACGTAAAGGAGGATTATACCCTGGGGCGGATTTATCTTCCTGATGATGATTTCAAGCGTTTCGGTTGTACGGATGCTGATCTTTCAGAAGACAGGCCTTCACCCGCCCTGGTTGAACTGCTGAAATTTGAAATCCGGAAAGCACGGAGCTTTTACCGTGAGGCGGACAAGGGAATTCCTTATCTCACCAATGACGGATCCCGGTTTTGCGTGCAGGTGATGAGCGCCCTCTATGAGGGCATTCTTGACGTGATTGAACGCAACCATTATGATGTTCTAAATCAAAGAGCTTTTGTGCCGTTTTCCGAAAAATTCCTCCGGTTGTTTCAAGTGTGGATACGGCGCAATCAATAGCATGACCACGTCCTTGAATGTGAACAAAATAGAATACTTACGCGCCGGAATTGATATAGCTTTTGAGAAACTGACCACCGGCATTCAATCCGGAGCGCTCTGCCAGCCGGTTTTTTCGCTTCTCAAAAAAGGGAAAAGAATTCGGCCGCTGATCACTCTCCTGGCCTGTGAAGCGGCAGGAGGGAATGCGGCTTCCGCGACCGATGCGGCTGTGGGCGTTGAACTTCTTCATACCGCCTCCCTCATTCATGATGACATCATGGACCAGGCCACGCTGCGCCGCGGCCAGCCAACCCTGCACACGGCGTATGGCCTGAATCTCGCGCTTCTTTCCGGCGATTATCTAGTGGCACTGGCTTATGAGGCTTTTTTCCGGGTGCCTTTGGCTGCGCGCGAGCAGGTGCTTCACCGGGCCAACGTAACCTACCGGACCCTGTGCGAAGGCCAGGCGCTGGAGGAGGGGGGGCAGGGCCAAACAGCTTCCCTGGACCGGATGATTGAAATTATAGAGAAAAAAACAGCGTCCCTTCTGGAATTTGCGGTGGAAAGCGGCGCGCTGATCGCAGGCGCACCTTCGCGCGTGAGGGAGGCTCTGGCGCGGTTCGGAAAAATGCTGGGAATTTCTTTTCAAATCCAAGACGATATTCTGGATGTGGCGGGTACAGAAATGGAGACAGGCAAAGACCGTTTGCTTGACAGTAAAAATCAAAAAATCACCCTGGCTGCTGCCCGGGATGAAAACACTCTAATTCGCGCCAAGGCTCTATCGCTTCATTATATGGAGGAGGCGCTTTCGGCCCTGAAGGCGGTCCCGGCTTCGGAGGCGCGCGATCTTTTGGCCGAATTCGCCTTAACCCTCGTCAACCGGAGGGCGTGATGAAAAATCGCCTTGGACTTTCTCTCAGCGAACGCTCCTCCGAGTCGAGCGGACTCGGAGTCGCTCGACTATTCGGCCTGCGCTCTCGGGCTGCTCGGCCGAATAAACGTCGCTTCAAGAAAGCCCAGGCTCCTAACGGATCACACATGGTATGAAAGAAGTGTTATTGGGACTTGCCGCTTTTATTTTAATGGAACCTGTCGCGTCGCTGGCGCATCGGCTTATTTTTCACAGATTCGGCTATGGCATTCACGAGAGCCATCACCTGCCCAGGTCGGGCATTTTTGAAAAAAACGATTTCTATCCTTTGATTTCAGCCTGCATCACCATGGCCGTCATTGCCCTGGGAATTTGGGTGCGGCCTCTCCAATTTTTAATTCCCGTGGGTTTTGGCATGACGGCTTATGGAGTCGCTTATTTTTTTATCCATGATCTGGCGGTGCACCAGCGCGCAGGCTGGCTTAAAATCAATCTCTCCTGGTTCAAATGGCATTACCAGGCGCATATGCTGCATCACCGTTTCAGCGGAGCGCCCTATGGCTTTGTCTTTCCCGTGGTCCCTAAACGCTTAAAGAAATACCTTCCCGGCGAAAACGAAAATTCTACCCGACATGAGTGATGTTGTCGTAGTCGGTGCCGGGCTGGCAGGTTTGTCCGCAGCCCTGCATCTTGCCGCAGCCGGCCGCAAAGTCACGGTCGTGGAAAAAAATCCGGCCGTGGGCGGAAAAATGAATTGGTTTGAAAAGGATGGATTCCGTTTCGATACCGGCCCCACTCTTTTGACCATGCCCTTTGTTCTCAGGGATCTTTTTCATAAACTCGGCGAATCCCTTGAAGATCATCTTCAGTTGGTTCCGGTGGATCCCGTGTGCCGCTATTTTTTTGCGGATAAATCACGGCTGGATGTCTCAAGCGATTTAACGAAAACCGCGGAGCATCTAAGCCGCTTCAGTCCTGACGAGGCCGCAAATTTCAACCGCTTTCTGAATCGCGGGAAGGAAATTTATAAGATAGCGGCCGAACCCTTTCTTTTTTCTACGTTTGGAGAATGGGGCCTTGATTACATTTTCAGAAACCTGAAATTTCTTTTCTGGATTTGGAAGCTTGATTCATTCAGGACTCTTCATGAGGCCGTGGCCGCTACGTTCAAGGATCCCCGCCTTATTCAATTGTTTGACCGCTTCGCGACTTATAATGGGTCATCGCCCTATCAAACACCCGCGACTTTTGCCATCATTCCCTACGTGGAATTTGCCATGGGCGGATGGTATGTGCGCGGCGGGCTGTATTCGATGGCCGAGTGCCTGGCCAAATTGGCGGTGCGGAAGGGAATTGAGATTCGCACCGGTGCGGCCTGCGAAGAAATTCTGGTCGAGAATGGCCGCGTGGCCGGTATCCGGCTGCAGGGCGGCTCCCGGCTTAAGGCGTCTTGCGTGGTGGCAAATGCGGATGCGCTTGATGTTTATGAACGGCTTCTTCCGGATAGCGGGGAAGTCCGGCGCATCCGCCGTCAAACGGCTTCGGGCGGCATTTCTAGCTCAGGTTTTGTGCTTCTTCTGGGGGTGGATAAAACCTACAGTCAGCTCGCGCACCACAATATTTTCTTTTCCGGCGATTACAAAAAAGAATTTGAAGATATTTTTGAGCGAGGGATTCCGCCGGAGGAGCCGACCGTTTATGTGAGCCTTTCTTCCCGCACCGATCCTGTCATGGCGCCTGCAGCCGGAAGCAATATGTTTGTGATGGTGAATGTCCCGTCCGTGAATGGAAACTTTGATTGGACCCACAACAGAAATTCATACCGGCAACGGGTCCTGGACCGGCTTAAGGCCGTAGGGCTTGAGGACCTTGAAAGTCATATCCGCGTGGAAAGGATTCTGACACCGCTTGATTTTCAGGAAAAGTACCGGGCTTTTCGCGGGGCCCTTTACGGGTTTGCGTCCAACAGTCCGTGGAGCGCTTTCCTCAGGCCGCCGAACCGTTCGAGGAAAATTAAAGGGCTTTATTTTGCGGGCGGGAGCACTCATCCCGGCGGCGGAGTCCCTCTTGTGCTTTTATCTGGCAAAATGACCGCGGAGATTATATTGAAACGGGAAAAAGCAGGTTTGGTTTAAAATGATTCAGGCACAGAAAATAAAACCAATCGAAAGTTTTTTTGTCTGGATCAACCGCGGGATGTTTAAGCAGCATTTTTACGCGCATCATCTCCGGGGCCAGGAAACATTGAAAGAGGTTGATTCCGCGCTTCCTTTGATTTTTTACGCCAATCACAGTTCCTGGTGGGACGGACTTCTCGCTTTTCACCTCTCCCATGATATTTTCCGGCTGGACACGATTTTGATGATGGAGGAGCAACAGCTCAAGAGATATCTTTTTTTTCGCTGGATAGGCGCTTTTAGTGTGGACCGCGAAAACCGTCAGGAATTGGCCGCTTCGATTGAATACTCGGTCTCCGAACTCCGCAAGCGCCGGGCGCTTTGGATTTACCCTCAGGGCATTCTTCTCCCCAATGATATCCGGCCGCTTGCCTTTTATAATGGCATCGCCTATATCGCCCGTAATCTCGGGACCGTGCAGTTGATCCCCGTGGTGCACCGGTATGAATTCCTGGGCGAGCAGAGGCCGGAGATTTTTACCAGCATCGGCCAATTGCAGAAAGTCGAGGCAGGGAAGAGTTTTGATCCCAAGGCCTTGACCCGGGAGCTTGAAAAAAATATGACGCTCGACCTGAATGTCCTGCGCGAGGATGTGGTGGCCCAGTGCTGGCACACCTTCAAAACCACGATTCAGGGCGATAGTTCCACCAACGTCAAGTATGACCGCTTCCGGGGGGGATCGTGATGAGCTGGGGCATTTATCATGATCTCATTCTCGGTATTCTCAGTTTTCTTTTTGCCATTCTGATCGGCAATCTCATTTACATCAGGAGTCTTGAGCCGGGGGTAAAGCCGCTACGGTTTCCCTTGGTTTCCATTCTTGTTCCGGCCAGAAATGAAGAGAGAAATATTGAAGCATGCGTCCGCTCGCTTCTGAGCCAGGATTATCCTAATTTTGAATTGATTGTTCTTGACGATCATTCGGAAGACAAGACTTTGGAAATTCTAAAAAAGATTCGGGAGGAAGACAGCCGGGTTCAGATTTTAAGCGGCGAGGAATTGCCTCTGGGATGGCTTGGCAAATGTTTTGCCTGCCACCAGCTTGCCGCCCATGCTAGGGGAGAATGCCTTCTTTTCACGGACGCGGACACAGTGCACGAGCCCGGCACGCTTGCCGCGGCCTTGGCTGGAATAGAAGCTGACGGCGCGGATTTACTGACCTTGATCACGGGATTTGAAATGAAAACCTGGTCCGAAAAACTTATTTTGCCGTTGATTCATTTTATCGCCCTGGCCTATCTTCCACTCCCGCTGATCAAGCTTTGGAGTCACCCGAATTTCTCCATTGCCAACGGCCAGTTCATGCTGTTCCGCCGCGAAGTTTACGACGCGATAGGCGGCCATAAATCGGTGCAGACCGCGCTGGTGGAAGACGTCTGGCTGGCGCGGCGCGTCAAGAAGCAAGGTTATGCAGTTTCCATGCAGGACGGCTCAAGGATGGTCTCCTGCCGCATGTACCGGAATTTCAGGGAAATAGGGGAGGGATTTTCCAAAAATATTTTTGCCGGGTTTAACTATTCGCTTGTGGGATTAAGCGCCATGCTGATTTTCCACACAATGGTATATCTTCTTCCGCCCGTTTTACTTGTTGCGGAGATCGGGCAGCGCCACGGTTTCTTCGGATGGTTTATACCTGCTGCCGAAACATCCATCGTGATCGCGATGCGGCTTTTGCTCGCCTTCCGGTTCCGGCTAGGAATAATTTCTGCCTTCCTGCATCCTCTGGGCATGGCGTTTGTTTTGGGGATTGCGATGAATTCCGCGCGCTGGATCTTAGGCGGCAAAGGAGCTTTATGGAAGGGGAGAAGGTACCGTTTCCATTCGCAGAAAGTTTAAGGTTAGGCCCGGACTTCCGAGTTGCTTTGCCGCGGATTTTTTTGGAGGAGATTTTGTGAAAAAAATAGGATTTATCTTTTTTCTTTTAATGCTTTGGATAAAACCCGCCCATGCGGACTTTGTGATCAATGCGGTTTCGACCGTGGAGTACGAGGTGGCGAAGCCACGGGATGCGCTGCGCGCCTTTGACCAGCCGGAATTTATTTCCAGGAACCTTCCCGGCCTCAAGGGCATTAAGCCGGCGGGCGAGGGCCTCCATCTCTGGGATATGGAAATCAAAGTGCCCTTGTCCAAACCCATGCGTGGAAGTTTTCTCGCCGAGCGAAAAGTGGTCAACGATGACGTGATCGCGTATGAATCCGCGGATAAAAACGCCCCGGATTATATGTTCTGCGAAACGTCGGTGATTCCCAAGTCCGCGGCGGAATCGCGCGTAAAAATTACCATTCAGCTGAAATTCACGCGGTCGAGCGGCTGGCGATTTCACTGGATGGCGCCTTTTCTGGGGGAAAAGTTTATCGGCAGTAAGGTGAAAGAAAAGTTGGATGTCATGCTTAAAGAATTCGCGGCGAATTCAAAACGGGAGTTTGAGGGTGCTTAAGGTTTTGTTTTATCTTGCTCTTTTCCTTTTTCCGTTCAGCGTTATTTTTGTGGTTTTTAACCTGCTGCCGCATGGGTGGGAATTCAGTCACGCGATTATTATTTTTCTTTATGCGGCCATTCTTTTTTTCTGGATGGCGCACCGGCAGGGATGGGGGCCGGCTTTGCGCAATTTTTTTTTGGTGATGGGAATTGCTCTCGGGGTGGAATATGCGGGGGTCACAACGGGCTGGCCATTTGGTGTTTACCATTATACTCCGGCGCTCGGATTCCGAGTCATGGGTGTTCCGGTGGCCATTCTTTTTGCCTGGTATGCCGCGGCCGCAAGCTCCCTGGGTTTTATTTCCTGTTTTTTAAATAGTCAGAGGTGTCTTTTTCTCAAAGCTTTTTACTCGGCGCTTCTTATTGTGTCTTTGGACGCGGTGCTTGAGCCCACCGCGGCTTTTGTGAAATATTTCTGGATCTGGCGTGCCGCTCAGATCCCGTTTATCAATTACGCGAGCTGGTTCGGGATCGGGTGGGGACTTGTCCTATTCCTTCAATATCCCAAATTTGAGATAGGACGGGAATTGAAATACGCGCCGGCCGCGGTGTATCTCATGCAGTGGATTCTTTTTGCGCTCACGGATTTGCGGCACGGATTTTTCTTGCCGGTTATGATCAGTTTTGTGATCGTGTCCGGCGCCATGATGTTTGCGAGGAGGCCGCAGTCATGAAACCACTTTATCTCGGTATCCTTGTTCTGACCGCTCTGTGCCCGGCTATTTTCGCGGGACATAAAAATATTCGCCTCTACCGGTATTGGCAATCCATGCTCAAGGCTATTCTGATTCCAAGCATCCTTTTCTGGATCTGGGACAGTGCCGCCACCGCGCGGGGCCATTGGGGGTTTAATCCCGACTATATTCTCGGAATCCACATTTTGAATCTTCCGCTCGAGGAATACCTTTTTTTTCTGGTCATAGGTTTTGTCTCTATTTTTACTTATGAAGTGGTCAAGGGACGGCTCCGCGTTGCTTCGCCGCCACCTGCCCGGGGCACAGGCGCCCCATGCGCCAGTGCTACTCCGTCGGGACCAAGGAAAGTCCCGTACGGAGATAGCATGAAACCCCGGGCAGGTACTGCTCCAGAGACCCCAGGCAAGCCCGGGGCATCTTTCGCTGTCAAATCCGCCGTGAAAGTGAAACCGTGAAGGAATACACTGTTTTTTCCAGCGCGGCGGTTCTTGCCATATTTATTCTGGATGGAATTTTGGGAACGGGGCTGAGAAAGTCCCAAGCCTTTTGGGTTTTTATGCTGATCATGGCTCTGGCGGAGCTTGCCGTGAACGGTTTTCTCACGTCGCGGCCGGTTTTTCTTTACGGCCGGCCGTTTATCTCGGGACTTAAAATTTTCACCATCCCTATTGAGGATTTTATTTATGGTTTTGCTTTTGTGATGCTGGTGATTGTGTTGTGGGAATTCTTTCGAAAGGGCTCAAAGTCCGAGAATGAACGATTTTGATATTAACTTTTGTAAGGAATTATAGTAGGATACCTCCATGAAAAATGGGAAAAATGGCCGGCAAACCAAAAAAAATAAATTGGCGGTTGAAGAAGCGGTGTTGAAGCGTTACGGCCTGGGAGCCAGGGAGCGCGAGGATAGTCTTTGCTGCCCGGTTGAGTATGACAGGAAATACCTTGAAATTATTCCTAAGGAACTTATCGAAAAGGATTACGGCTGCGGCGACCCTTCCAAATATCTCCGCGAGGGTGATCACGTTCTGGATTTGGGAAGCGGAAGCGGCAAGATTTGTTATATCGCTGCGCAGATCGTGGGTCCGCACGGCCATGTCACGGGAGTGGATTTTAACGATGAAATGCTCACGCTTGCCAGAAAATATCAGCGCGAGGTCAGCGGCAAGCTCGGTTATCAGAATGTGGAATTCAAGAAGGGCCGGATTCAGGATCTTAAAACCAACCTTGACCTTTTGGACACCTATCTCAGGAAGCAGACCATCAATTCATTGGGCGCGTTTTTTGATTTCGATGCCTACCGCGAAGAACTCCTCCAGGCGAGCCCTTTAGTCCCCGACGAATCCATGGATGTCGTCATCTCCAACTGCGTCCTGAATCTGGTTCAGGCCAAGGACAAAGAGAAATTATTTTCTGAAACGTTCCGTGTGCTCAAAAGAGGCGGCCGCGTCGCAATCTCGGATATTGTGAGCGATGAAGATGTGCCCAACGATTTGCAAAATGATCCCGAGCTTTGGAGCGGCTGTATTTCCGGCGCTTTCAGGGAGGACCTGTTTCTCAAGGCGTTTGAAGAGGCCGGATTTTACGGCATCAAGATCGAATCCGTGGGCCGCGAGCCGTTCCGCACCGTGCAGGGCATTGAATTCCGTTCCGTCACAATTACGGCTTACAAAGGCAAGGAAGGCCCCTGCCTCGAGCGCAATCAGGCCGTGATTTACAAAGGCCCCTGGAAGCAGGTCGTGGATGACGATAAGCATGTGCTCAAGCGCGGCGTGCGCACCGCGGTGTGCGACAAGACTTACCATATTTACGCCCAAGCCCCTTACAAGGATGAAATTGTTTTGGTCCCTCCCCGCAAAGAGGTTTCTTTTTCAAAGGCGGGTGTGTTTGATTGCCACCGGTCGGAAACCCGTCATCCCCGTGAAACCAAAGGTTTGAAGTACAAAAAGACCACCGAAGCGAAAGGACTTGCCTGTGACACCGGGGAAAGCTGCTGCTGACCTTTCTCAGAAAATTCTGAACGATTTCGACCAGCGGCTCCGGCGGGCCTCCTTTGACCTGCGGAAAAAGGGAATAGAAATCGTTCAGGTCAATGTCGGCAAGCTCTGCAATCAAACCTGCGTGCACTGCCATGTGGACGCGGGCCCGTCCCGCCAGGAAATCATGTCGCTCGAGACTGTGGACGCGGTTCTCCGCCTGATTGAAAAGTCCGGAGCGAGTACGGTTGATATCACGGGCGGCGCTCCGGAACTTAATCCTCATTTCGATTACCTGGTGGAGAAGAGCCGGCGTCTCGAATGCCGCGTCATTGACCGCTGCAATCTCACCGTGTTTTATGAATCCGGGAAAGAATATTTGCCGGATTTCCTGGCCGGCTGCAAGGTGGAAGTGGTGGCTTCGCTTCCTTGTTATTCCAAAGAAAATGTGGACAAGCAGCGCGGAAAAGGCGTTTTTGACAAAAGCATTGACGCCCTTTTATGGCTGAACCGGCTCGGATATGGAAAGGAAGGCTCGGGACTTCTTTTAGATCTTGTTTATAATCCGGTGGGGCCTTATCTGCCGCCGGAGCAGGCAGAACTTGAAGCGGACTATAAAGAACGCCTGCGCGAGGATTTTGGAATTACTTTCAACAAGCTTTACACCATCACTAACATGCCCATCAGCCGTTTTGCCGCCTACCTGCGGTCCACCAAGCAGTATCAAGAATACATGGAGCTTCTGATCAATAATTTCAATCCCTCCACACTCGGCGGACTCATGTGCCTTAACACGTTGAGCATCGGATGGGACGGCAAACTTTATGACTGCGATTTTAATCAGATGCTGGATATGACGCTTGACGGTCCGGCTGGCGGCAAGGCGCTGACCGTGTACGATTTGGATCCCGGCCTCCTCGTAGACCGGGTTGTGGATACCGGTAGTCACTGCTTTGGCTGCACGGCCGGAACGGGCTCAAGCTGCGGCGGTTCGCTGCTGTGAAAATTTCGGTCATCATTCCCGCGCTCAACGAAGAAGAGGCCATCGGCCTCACGCTTGCAAACTTACGCGAAAATCATGATGCGGATGAAGTGATTGTCGCGGACGGAGGAAGCACGGACCGAACCCGCGAAATAGCTGCGTCACTGGCGAGCGTCATTGAAACTGAGCGGGGAAGAGCTCGCCAACTCAATGCGGGAGCGCGCGCGGCCAAGGGTGATATTTTTATTTTCCTTCACGCGGACACCAAACTTCCATCCGGCGGGATTGAAACGGTTCGCCGTTTAATGGCGGGAGGTAAAACAGCGGCCGGCAGATTCCGCATGCGCTTTGACAGCGATGATTTTTTTCTCAACCTTTACGCGTCTTACACCCGTTTTCATTTTTTTTCGTACGGCGATCAGGCCTTTTTTGTGAAACGCGATCTTTTTGAAAAAATGGGAGGATTTTCTGAGGAAGCGCCCTTTGAGGATATTGAATTTTACAAGCGCCTTAGGAAAATCACGCATCCTCATATTGTCAAAAGTCCGGTCACAACTTCGGCCCGTCGTTTTTTCAAGATGGGAAAATTCCGTCAGAAGTGGATTAATCTGATTCTCGTGACTTTGTACTATTTCGGTGTGGATGTGATGCCGCTCAAGGAAAAAGTTTACCAGGATGTAAGGTGACGGGAATCCCCTTTTTTGGAGGGCCTTTCTCTTTTCTATAAAAGGACTTAAGTCCCTTGAGACGGCCTGTTCTGCCAGTTTTTTTTTGAAAGTTACTCCCGGTTTTTCATGGGGCTTTCTTGACAAAGATCGGTGGATTTCGTATAAATAAGATGTTAATCGGAGAAAACAAATGGAGTTCAAGGCCAATACCTATAACCCGTATGCAGTGAAAAAACCCATTACGAAAGTAATGTGGCACGCGAATGGTATGTCGATACTTAGTATTAGCAGCTTTAAACGAGCTGCTGAGCGTTGCCACCGGGTAATGGGCGGGAAGGTATCGGCCGAGATGATGTAATCCGGTTTAAAAATCATTTACCGAACCAAGCCCATTACTCGAGTGAGTAATGGGCTTTTTTTTTGCGTGCAACCGCAGAAAGGAGCATGTCATGATAGATGCTAGAAATCACAGAAACGAAGTCACGCTGAAGAAAATCGAGAAGAATCCCGTGAAACTCACGGCTCTTCTTTATCTGAAGGAGGCGCTTCTCAACCAGCAGTACGAGAATTGCCAGGAATTCATCGAGATTGCCAAGGAATTCGGGGCGCAGGATTTCGAGATTCAGAATCTCCTGGAGGACCCTAGAAGAGTTCCCACTTAGCCTCAATCCGCTTGTAACGGCCGGAAGCCAGGCCGTCCAAGCGGAACGGCCCGAAGCGGATTCTCACCAGGCGCCTTACCGGAGTCCCGAGTTGCTCGAATATTCGCCGGATCTCGCGGTTTTTTCCTTCCGTGAGCGTGATTTCGAGCGTGGCCGTGGAGGAATCCGGACCGAGAAGTTTAACGTTGGCAGGCTGGCTGTGTTCGCCTTTCCCGATATCCATGCCGCAGCGAATTTTTTGAAGGTCAGCGAACGAAGGGATCCCTTCTACGGATACGTGATAAGTGCGGGGAATTTTTGATTCAGGATGGGACAATTGATCTCCCCAAGCCGTGTCATTGGTAAAAAGGAGAAGTCCTTCTGAATTCTGGTCAAGCCGTCCAACGGGAAATACCCATTCTGGGATTCCGGAGAGCAGGTCATAAACGGTTTTCCGGCCTTTTTCATCTTGGCGCGTGGTGACATAGCCGGCGGGTTTGTGAAGCATAAGATAAATCTTGTTCTTTTTTAAAACCGGTTTCCCATCCAGAAAAATGGGTTCTCCCGGCTGGATTTTAAATCCCGGATCCCGTATGATGAGTCCCTTGATTTGCACACGGCCCGCTAAGACCCATTCGCAGGCCTGCTTCCTGGAGCAAATTCCAAGCTTGGAAAGGGTGCGGATGATGTTGTGGGTGCCGGATTGAAGATTTTTAAAATTCTGCCGTTTTTTATGAGCAAAGGAGCGTTTCATGGTTCAGAAAAAATTGAAAGCATTCACGCTGATAGAAATCATGATTGTGGTTGCCATCATCGGCCTGCTTGCGGCTCTTACCATTCCCAATATGTTAAGAAACAGAATTAATTCCGACGAAGCCGTGGCCAAACAGACCATGCGTACCTACAGCACGGCGCTTGAGAGCTTCCGCTCGACGCTGATTCCGACCACTTACCCCCCGGATCTCGCTACGCTCTCGGGTGCGAATCCGTCTTTTATTGATCCCGTGCTCGGCGCCGGAACCAAGCAGGGATATGTTTTTACCTACACGCGGGCCAATGCTAATCAGTATACCATTGTGGGAACGCCCGTCACGCCCAATATCACCGGCACCAACACGTTTTTTGTCGACGAGTCCGGCGTCATCCGCTTCACCAACGCGGCTGGCAACCCCATCCAGTAACCGTAGCCAAAGAAATTCCATACGTCATTATAAATGATACGTTAAGATATTGACTCTTTTCAAGGAGGAATCATGAGCAAGCTGGTACTGATCCGGCATGGTGAATCGCAATGGAATCTTGAGAACCGTTTCACCGGCTGGGTGGATGTGCCGCTCTCGCCCAAGGGAGAGGAGGAGGCGAAAGTGGCCGGCGAAAAGTTGAAGAGTATTGTTTTCAAAAAAGCCTTTACGTCGCTGTTGATTCGTGCCCAAAGTACGCTCGCGATTATTCTGGATGTGTTGGGCCAAAAAAATATTCCGGTTGAAAAATCCCAGGCTTTGAATGAGAGACATTACGGCGATTTGCAAGGGTTGAACAAAGCGGAAACCACCCAAAAATTCGGCGAGAATCAGGTTAAAATCTGGCGAAGAAGTTACGATGTCGCTCCGCCCAAAGGAGAAAGTTTGAAAGACACGGCCGCGCGGACGCTTCCTTACTTTAAAGAGAAAATCCTGCCGGAATTGAAAAACAATACCGACATTATCGTGGCCGCTCACGGCAACAGCCTTCGTTCCATTGTGATGGAGCTCGATCATCTCACCAAGGAGCAGGTCCTTGAGCTCAATATCCCGACCGCAGTTCCTATTATTTACGAATTTGACGCCAACCTGAAAATTCTTTCGAAGAAAATTCTTAGCTAATCCGCCTTTCTTGAGTTTCTATCAGCAGGGAAATAATATTTGACAGGAATTGACTATGGGGTATAATTCATACTAATCCGATAGGATTAATTCTATGAAACTTTCAAAACGGGGGGAATACGCTATTAGAGCTTTGCTGGCACTGACTTATGAATATAAATCTAACACTTTATCCAGTATACAGTTAAGGATTATTTCAGAAAAGGAAGAGATCCCCTACAAATTTCTGGAGCAAATCATGTCTTCCTTAAAAAATGCTGGCTTGGTGAGAAGCCAAAAGGGAAAACATGGCGGATATGTTCTGGCCAAGCCGCCAGCCCAAATTAATTTGGGGGAGGCGATCCGGCTGATGGACGGCCCGCTTGCGCCGGCCGGAAATGCGGAAGAAATCCGCGGGGTGATTGAGAGGGGAGAGAGAAACGCGGGGATTTACAGCATCCTGCTTGAAGTCCGGAATGCCATTGCCGCTATTCTGGACAACACCACGCTGGAGGATGTTTATCAGCGCACTCAGGAATTGTGGCGTGATAGAAAAAGCCAGCACGCGATGTACTATATTTGAATTTGAGAGAGATAGAAAAATGAAAAGATTATTCCGACTTTTTTTTATTTATGGATGCATTTTGACAGTGATTGCGCTTCCGGCTTGCGCTCAAAAAAAAGAAAACGAGATCACGCTGGGTGCTTACACGGCGCCGCGCGAGGCCTATCGAGCCATTATTCCTCTTTTTCAGAAATACTGGCAGGGGAAAACAGGCAAAAACATTAAGGTGAAACAATCGTATCTCGGTTCCGGAGCCCAGGCGCGGGCCATTGCGGGAGGATTTGAGGCGGACCTTGCCGCCCTTTCGCTCGAATCCGATATGGAGGTCATTCGAAAAGCAGGGCTGATCAAAAATGACTGGAGAAAAAATGGCTCCCTTGGCATGGTCACGCGGTCTATCGTGATTTTTGCCGTGAGAGCCGGCAATCCTAAAAATATTCATGACTGGCAGGATTTGGCGAAGCCGGGCATTGAGATTTTGACACCCAATCCAAAATCGAGCGGCGGCGCCATGTGGAATATCCTGGCCCTTTACGGCGCGGCCCAGAGAGGCAAAGTGCCGGGCTATGAGGCCGGCAACCAGGGGGCAAGGAATCTTTTGAAAGATGTATTTAAAAATGTCACGGTGCTGGACAAAGGCGCGCGGGAAAGCATTATTAATTTTGAAAAAGGGATCGGCGATGCGTTGATCACTTATGAAAGCGAAGTGCTGGTGGGGAAGAAAAGCGGGCAGAATTATGAGGCCGTGATGCCTTCCTCGACCATCCTGATTGAAACTCCTTTGGCCGTGGTGGACGGTTACGCCGGGCCGCACGGCGCGCTCGCGCCGGCCGAGGCCTTCCGGGATTTTCTCTGGAGCCGCGAGGCGCAGAAGATTTTTGCGGATTTCGGATTAAGACCGGTGAATCCCGAAGCGGCTGCGGAGGTTTCCTCCCAATTTCCCATCCCCGCGGATCTTTGGACCGTGGAAGATTTGGGCGGCTGGGGCAAGGTGGTTCCCGGAATTTTCGGCCCGGGCGGAATCTTTACGGCGGTGATGGAAGGAATTGAGAAGGAGAAATAAATGGCCAAAACAAATGCCGGAGCGCTAAGCCTGAGGGTTACTGCCCTTGCTTATCTGGCCTTCATGCTTTTGATCCCTTTGGCGGCCGTGCTTCAGGACGGCTTCAGGAATGGCGCGGCAGGTTTTTTAAAAAGTCTGCTCAATCCGGCCGCGTGGCATGCGTTTAAACTCACCCTCTGGACCGCTTTCCTGATGGCCGCGATCAATGCCGTGATGGGGACATTGACCGCTTACGTGTTAGTGCGCTATTCATTTCCGGGACGTTCCTTGATTAATAGTTTTATCGATCTTCCTTTTGCCATCCCCACGCTGGTGACGGGCGTGATGCTTGTGATTTTGTACGGGCCGCAGCAGGCGCTGGGAAGCTGGCTAAAGACTCACTGGGGATGGCAAATTATTTTCGCGCCCACGGGCATTGTTCTCGCTCTCCTTTTTGTGACTTTTCCGCTGGTGGTCCGGACGGTAGAGCCGCTTCTCATGGAAATTGATCCGGATCAGGAAGAGGCGTCGCGGACTTTGGGCGCGTCGTCATGGACCACTTTCTGGCGGATTCTTTTTCCCGCTATTCTGCCCGGTGTGTTGACGGGCACGTTGCTTAGTTTTTCCCGCGCGCTGGGGGAATTCGGTTCAGTGGTGGTGGTGGCCGGGAATATTCCCTTTAAGTCGCAGACCGCGGCTGTGTATGTCTGGGGTGAAATCGAATCCCAGAATCAGCAGGGCGCAAGCGCCATGTCCGTGATGCTGGTGGCGCTTTCCTTTTTTGTGATCCTTTTGGTGGACTGGTTCGAGAAAAGAAGAAGGAGTGTACATGCCCGTTGAGATTAAGCCCATCAAACCCATGATCCAAAGAAATCCGTGGGTGAGGCCATGCCTGCTTTCGCTGGTCCTAGGCTATATTGCCTTTTTAATTTTTGTGCCTATCGGAACTTTATTCTTCAGCGCCTTTTCAGAAGGGGCGGTTTCCTTTTTTAAAGTGTTGTGCCGCTGGGATGTTCTCCATGCGTTTGGGCTGACGTTTTTTTTGAGTCTCTTGGCCGTGTTTGTGAACGCGGTTTTTGGACTTATCATTGCCTGGGTGCTGGTGCGCCACGATTTTCCCGGCAAGAAATTTTTGAACGCGCTGGTGGATCTGCCTTTTGCGGTATCGCCGGTGGTGGCCGGTTATATGCTGATCCTTCTTTTTGGCCGGACGGGCTGGTGCCATGCCTGGCTTCAGGCCGCGGGCATCAAGATTGTTTTTTCACTGCCGGGGATGGCCATTGCCACGGCTTTTGTTTCTCTTCCTTTTGTGATCCGGGAAGTCATGCCGGTTTTGCAGGAGATAGGCCTGGAGGAAGAGCAGGCGGCGCATACTCTGGGCGCCAACGGCTGGCAGACGTTTTGGCGGGTCACGTTTCCCAGCATCCGCTGGGGGCTTCTTTACGGAATCACGTTGACTTTTGCGCGCGCCATGGGAGAATTCGGGGCTTTGTTTGTGGTGAGCGGCGCGGTAAGCGGGGAAACGGAGACAGCCACGCTTTTTGTGTTCCGGGCCATGGATGAAAGGATGTATCAGGAGGCGTATGCGGTTTCTGTGGTGCTTGCCGCGGTTTCATTTTTTGTCTTGCTGGCCATGGAAGCGCTCAAAAAAAGGGTTCGTGAAGAGGTCTGAACATGGGAATCAGCGTTAAAAATCTAACCAAACGGTTCGGCGAATTCACGGCCGTTGACCATGTGAGTTTTGAAGTGAAGCAGGGCGAACTGGTAGCACTTTTGGGGCCAAGCGGGTCAGGGAAAAGCACCATTCTCCGGATGATTTGCGGCCTTGAGACGCCTGATGAGGGTGAGATTTATCTCACAGGCGAAGACGCAACTTCGCGCCCCATTCAGGAACGCGGCGTCGGATTTGTATTTCAGCATTACGCTCTGTTTAAGCACATGAACGTGTGGCAGAACATTGCCTTTGGCTTGGAAGTTCAAAAATTTCCAAAACAGGAAATCAAAGACAGGGTGGAAGAGTTACTGCGGCTGGTGCAGCTCCAAGGATATTCCCAGCATTATCCTTCGCAGCTTTCCGGCGGTCAGCGCCAGCGTGTTGCCCTGGCGCGCGCGCTTGCGCCCAAGCCCAAAGTGCTTTTGCTCGATGAGCCTTTCGGCGCGCTGGATGCCAAGGTGCGCGAGGAACTCCGCAACTGGATCCGGCGTTTGCATGATGAATTTCATGTGACCAGCCTATTTGTGACGCATGATCAGAATGAGGCGCTTGAGATTTCCGATAAGATCGTGGTGGTGAATCAGGGGCATGTTGAGCAGATTGGAACGTCACAGGAAATTTACGAAAACCCCCAGTCTTCGTTTGTGGCCGGTTTTATCGGGCCGGTGAATGTTCTGCGCGGCAAGGTGGAGGCGGGCAAAGCCAAAATCGGGCAGTTTGAATTTGCGCTGGATAAAAATATGCTCGAAGGTCATTCGGCCGTGGAAGCGCTTATCCGGCCTTCGGACGTGGTGCTTTCCATGCCCTCCGAGGGAAAACTTCCCACCGGCCGCGTTAAACGGATTTCATTTCTGGGATGGGGTATCAAGGTGGATATTGTTTTAAAGGACGGACAGCTTTTGACGGTTCATCTGACCAAGGAAAGATTTCAGGAGCTGCAACTGGCAGAGGGGCAGGATGTTTACATCCAACCCACGGATGCCAAGGTGTTTAAACAAAAAGTTGCGTCTCAGGATTATTCGATATGAAAATTTTTGAAGATATTACGGAAACTATCGGCAATACGCCGCTTGTTCGATTGAAAAAACTCACGCAGGGGCTGAAATGCACGGTGCTGGCAAAACTGGAATATTTTAATCCCATGGGCAGCGTCAAGGACAGGATAGGATTGAGTATGATCCAGGCCGCGGAAAAACAGGGATTGCTTAAATCGGGATCGGTGATCATTGAACCCACAAGCGGCAATACGGGAATAGCGCTGGCCATGGCCGCCGCGGCAAAAGGATACCGCCTGATTCTTACTATGCCGGATGATGTGAGCATTGAGCGCCAGACATTTCTTGCCTGCATGGGAGCGGAGGTGGTGTTGACGCCCGCGCATTTGCTGATGCAGGGGGCTCTTCTTAAAGCCGAAGAGCTTAGAAAGGAAATCAAAGGATCCGTGATTCTTCAGCAATTTACCAATCCGGCCAATCCTAAAATTCACAGAATGACAACAGCCAAAGAAATTTGGAAAGACACGGACGGCAAAGTCGATATCCTAGTGGCCGGCGTTGGAACCGGCGGCACGATCACCGGCATTTCTTCCATTCTCAAGAGGAAAAAGCGAGGATTCAAAACCATTGCTGTGGAGCCGGCATCGTCTCCGGTTCTTTCGGGAGGCAAGCCAGGGCCTCATAAGATTCAGGGGATAGGAGCCGGTTTTATCCCTAAAAACCTTAATCCTTCCATTATTGATGAGGTGATTCCGGTTACGGATGAGCACAGTTTTGCCACGGCCCGGCGCATGGCCAGAGAAGAGGGCATTTTTTGCGGGATTTCCTCCGGGGCCGCGGTCTGGGCTGGGCTTGAGGTGGCGGCCCGGCCGGAAAGCAGGGGAGAAATGATCGTGGTCATCATTCCCAGTTTTGGGGAGCGTTATGTTCATAATTTTCTGGATTATGAGAATTCCCTTAAAAATCAGGTGAATCTCGGCCGGTGAATTGGTATAATCCTTCCGGTTAAATGGTTAAGGGGTTTTAGCCCCATACAGCTTCAACAAAGGAGAAAAAATGGCAACGACGAAAACGAAAAGAAAACCCAATGCAGCTCTCATGAAACCCCTTCAGCCGGACAGTGCTTTGTCCGAAATTGTTGGCAGCAAGCCGCTGCCGAGAGGGCAGGTCATGAAGAAACTCTGGGATTACATTAAGAAGAATAATCTTCAGGATGCAAAAAATAGAAGGAACGTGAATGCGGATGACAAGCTTAAGGCCGTGTTCAATGGAAAAAAGCAAGTGTCCATGTTTGAGATGACCAAGCTGGTCTCGAAACGTTTGTCCTAACTTCTAATGAGTTTGAAAGGGTGAAAAAGGAGAGCCCCTCTTATTATTTAATGATAAAAGGGGCTCTCCGGGAACCCTGGATATGTCCATCCTCAAGGTTGCCCGGCTCGGGCATCCGATCATAAGAAAAACCGCCTCTCCGGTTGCCGCTGAAGAAGTTCAGTCCTCCGAATTTCAGAAATTGATCGACGCGATGGTGGAAACCATGAAGGAATATGACGGCGTAGGGCTGGCCGCGCCGCAGATTTATATTTCCAAACAGATCGCAGTGATTGAAGTTAATAAAAATGCCCGTTACCCCAACGCGCCGCACATTCCTCTCACGGTTTTAATCAATCCGCGCATTGTTTCGCATTCCTCAAAAAGTGAGGATGGATGGGAAGGATGCCTCAGTATTCCAGATTTGAGGGGCATTGTGCCGCGCTGCCAGTCGCTTGTGTGTGAAGCGCTGGATCGATCGGGAAATTCAGTCAGAATTGAAGCGAAGGGTTTTTTCGCGCGCGTGATTCAGCATGAGTGCGATCATCTGGAAGGGAAAGTGTATCTTGACCGAATGCCCAACCTGCTTTCCTTGACGCATTTGGCGGAGTTTGCAAAATATTGGGAGTAAATTCAAAAGGAGGCCCCAAATGGCTTTGGTTGAATCATTGAAAATAAAACTCGGCACGCAGATGCCGGACTTTACCCTGGGCGATCCGGATGGAAAAATACACCGGAGCGACGCACTTTATGGAAGCAAGGGGCTGCTGGTCGCGTTCACTTGCAATCATTGCCCTTACGCTCAAGCCGTGTGGCCCCGCCTGGTGCGCCTGGCAAAGCGCATCAAAAATTTGGGGATCAATACCGTGGGAATCAACCCCAATATTCATCCTGGCTATCCGGAAGATGCGCCCGATAAAATGAAGATCAAAATCAAGGAATGGGGCATTTCCTTTCCATATCTTGTGGATGAAACGCAGGAAGCGGCCCGCGCTTTTCAGGCCCAGTGCACGCCCGATCTTTATCTTTTTGACACGAAGCGCGTCCTGATTTACCACGGCCGTCTGGACAATAACTGGAAAGACGAAAAAAAGGTAACCCAAGAGGAATTGAAGGAAGCCGTGGAAAATTATACCAAAGGAAAACCCGTGTCTTCGGAACAGTTCCCCTCGATGGGATGTTCCATCAAATGGCGCGAATAGATCGCCCCCTTCTTCTTTTTGACGGCGATTGCCATTTCTGCCGCCGCTGGATCGAGCATTGGAGAGAACTTACAGGAGACGCGGTGGACTATGCGCCGTTTCAAAAAATGGCGGAGCAGTTTCCCCATATCCCACGCCAAAAATTCGAAGAAGCGGTTCAGCTCATTGAGCCGGATGAAACGGTTTATGCCGCGGCCCACGCGGTTTTTCAAACCTTGAGCCATGCGCCTGGCAAAAAATGGCTTCTTAACCTGTATCAAAAAATACCCGGCTTTAAAGCGGTTTCCGAATGGTTCTACGGTTTGGTCGCGCGTCACCGCAGCCTATTTTCCGCATTAACCAGCTTTTTCTGGGGCAGGCATGCGGGCCCGCAGAGATTTTTGCTGACCCGTTCGATTTTTCTCAAATGTTTGGGTTTTATTTATCTGATCGCGTTTTTGTCGCTTTGGCTTCAGCTTCCGGGGCTTGTGGGTTCAAACGGCATTCTTCCGGTCCGCCATTTTCTTGAGGCCGTCAAAAATCAGACCGGCCCTGAACGTTATTATTTTTTCCCCACGCTTTGCTGGCTCAATTCTTCGGACGGGTTTCTTCAATTTCTCGGGGGAGGAGGTGTGATGCTTTCCGGTCTTTTGATTCTTGAGATTGCTCCCGTTCCGGTTTTGTTTTTTCTCTGGATTTTTTATCTTTCGCTTTACGGGGTTTGCCGGGAATTTCTTGGTTTTCAGTGGGACGCACTTCTGCTCGAGACGGGGTTTTTAGCGATTTTTCTTGCGCCGGCAGGTTTTTTTTCAAAAGCGCAGGAAACGGCCCCTCCTTCGCAGCCGGTCCTCCGGCTTTTTCGCTGGCTTTTATTCCGGCTCATGTTTTCTTCCGGCGCCGTGAAACTTGCGAGCGGGGATACCTCCTGGCGTCATTTAACAGCGCTGACCTACCACTATGAAACCCAGCCTCTGCCCTGCTGGATAAGCTGGTATGCGCATCAGCTTCCGTTAGGGTTTCAAAAATTTTCTGCTGCGGGAATGTTTTTTATCGAGCTCGTATGCCCTTTTTTAGTTTTTGCGCCCCGCCGGCTGCGGCTTTGGGGAGCAGTCGCGCTGGTTTTTTTTCAGCTTTTGATCATGGCCACAGGCAATTACGGTTTTTTTAATTTGCTGACCGTATGCCTGTGCGTGCTTTTGGTAGATGATGAGGCTTGGCCCGCTTTTATCCGTAAAACGAGCCGTCCGCAACAAATCCGCAAAGCGCTTTGGCCGGGATGGATCGCCAGGCCCGTGACCGTAAGTTTATTTTTGCTTTCCCTTATGGTTTTCCCCCGCGCGTTTCGTACGCCGATTCCTTGGCCCGATTTTGCGCGAAAAATTCAAATGGCACTTTCTCCTTTTTCTTTGGTGAACAGTTATGGCCTGTTTGCAGTCATGACCACCTCGAGACCTGAAATCATTGTGGAAGGATCGTATGACGGAAAAAACTGGGTTCCGTATGAATTTAAATATAAACCCGGCGATTTAAAGCGTTATCCCGGATTTGTGGCGCCCCATATGCCCCGCCTTGACTGGCAGATGTGGTTTGCGGCATTGGGAAATGTGCGCCAGAATTTATGGTTTGTAAATTTTTGTGTACGGCTCTTGCAAGGCTCTCCCGAAGTGACCGCTCTTCTTGCCAAAAACCCCTTTCCCGGAAAACCGCCCCGTTATATCCGCGCCATGGTGTATGACTACCATTTCACGGACGCTGAAACCCGAAAAAAAGAAGGTTGGTGGTGGCAGCGAACTTTCCAGCGGCCTTATAGCCCCCCTCTTTCCCTGAAATAAGGCCCTACCCATAAAACTGATTTTCAGCCGGGGCAACCCTTCTGCGCAAAGGCTGCTTCGCCGTCGCCTAAGCAAGCGGGACTGCTTGCCTTCGGCGCGCGGCTGACAGCCGCTCGTTTAGGCCGCCTCCGAAGCCACGCGAGGGGGTTGCTAAAACGCAAAACATAGTCTAAACTTATAATATCCATCAAAAATTTTAAATATAGTTATCTTTTAATTTAAAAAGATAAGATTTGAAGAGATATGAATAACATAGACAAAACCATCAAGGTCTTGCTTATCGAACATACCAGCCAGGATGCTGATTTTCTAAAGCATATGCTGGCCTCTGAAAAACAGTGCCCCTTTGAAGTGGAATTAGCCGATAGTCTTCCCGCGGGGCTTGAACGGCTCGCAAGCGGAGGGATTGATATTATTCTGCTGGATCTTGCCTTGCCCGACATGCGTGGGTTGGATACTTTTAGCCATATTTACGCCAAGGCGGGCGCTATGCCGATTGTGGTACTTGCCGGAGTGGAGGAGGAGAACCTGGCGCTGGAGGCTGTTCATTGCGGGGCGCAGGATTCCCTGGTCAAAAATGAAATCAACGGCAAAATCCTTTCAAAAGTGATTCGCCAGTCCATTGCGCGCAAACGGGTGGAAGAGTCGCTTAATCGCAGTGAGCAATATTTGCAAATCGTGGCGGCCGGTGCTCCGGTTATAATTTTTTCAACGGACAAGAACGGTATTTTCACCATGTCCGAAGGCAAGGGGCTTCATGCCTTGGGACTTAAGGCGGGCGAGGTGGTTGGGAAATCCGTCTTTGATTTGTACGGGGATTCGGCTCAAATCGCGAAAAATATCCACCGCGCTCTGGCTGGCGAAGTTTTTACGGATGCCGTGGATGTGGCGGGCGCATTTTTCGACACCTGGTATTCTCCCATTTACGGTCCGGCCGGAGAGGTGATTGGCGTGATGGGGGTGGCAACGGATATCACGGAGCGCCGGCATCTTGAAATCGAACGGCGGAAGTTGTCGCTGGCCATTGAACAGAGCCCGACCATTGTGATGATCACGGACACGAAAGGCAATATCGAGTATGTGAACAACAAATTTACGGAAGTCACGGGGTATACTCTCGAAGAAGTGCATGGAAAAAAACCCAATATCCTGAAATCGGAAGAAACGCCGGCCGAAGTTTTCAAACAGTTGTGGGAAACCGTCAAGTCAGGGGGCGAATGGCGGGGGGAATTCCGCAACAAAAAAAAGAACGGGGAGCTTTACTGGGAGATGGCCTCAATTTCCTCCATCAAAGATGAAAATGGGACCATCACTCATTTTCTGGCAGTGAAGGAGGATGTGACCAAAAGAAAGTGGGCGGAGGAAACCATCGTCCATCTGGCTTATTATGACTCTCTCACGGATTTGCCCAACCGCTTTTTGATCCAGGACCGGTTGAATCAGGCTTTGTCGCAGGCTAGGAGAAGGAAAAAGTTGGTGGCCCTGATGCTGTTGGGCCTTGACCGCTTCAAAAGCGTGAACGAAATGGCAGGGCATTCCATCGGCGATCAGGTCCTGCAGGCCGTGGCCAAGCGGCTGGTGGGCTGTGTCCGTGAGGTGGACACGGTGGCGCGGCTCGGCGGCGATGAGTTCATGATCCTGCTTCCTGAAATCAATGCCGTGGAGGAAGCGGCGAAAATCGCGCAGCAGTTTCTCGATGTGATCAAGCCGTCTTTTCACTACAACGGCCATGAGCTTAGTATGACCTGCAGCATCGGGGTGAGTGTGTATCCGCATGACGGCGAGGATACGGAGAGCCTGCTAAAGGACGCGGACACGGCTTTGGGCCGCGCCAAGCAGCAGGGCCGGAACAATTATCAGCTTTATACGCCGACCATGCATGTGGAAACTTTTGGCAGAATGGTGCTCGAAAACAGTATGCGCAAGGCTCTTAGCCGTCAGGAATTCCTGCTTCACTATCAGCCCCTGGTGGATTTAAAGCAGAAGCGCATGATCGGCATGGAGGCGCTTCTCCGCTGGCAGCATCCGGATATCGGCCTGGTTTCCCCCGTGGAATTTATCCCGATCGCGGAAGAAAACGGCCTCATCGTGCCGATCGGAGAATGGGTGGTGAAGACTGCTTGTGTGCAGAACAAGGCCTGGCAAGATATGGGATTGCCACCCATGCGAGTGGCGGTGAATCTCTCCGCCCGCCAGTTTCAGGATGCCAAACTTCTGGAAATGGTGGAGTGGGTTCTTAAAGAAACGGATCTTGACCCGCAATATCTGGAATTTGAAATCACGGAAAGTATAGCCATGGATAATGTGGGTTTCACACTCACCACCCTGAAGCGGTTCAAGGACATGGGGGTGGGGATTTCTATCGATGATTTTGGAACCGGTTACTCCTCTCTCAATTACCTCAAGCAATTTCCCATTGACACGCTGAAAATCGACCGCTCCTTTATACGGGACCTGACCGTGGACGTGAACAACCAGTCCATCGTGTCGGCCGTGATTGTCCTGGCCCACAGTTTGAATCTTAAAGTGACGGCAGAGGGCGTCGAGACCCCGGAACAACTTGAATTTCTAAAAAAGCAAAAATGTGATATCATGCAGGGATATTTTTTCAGCAAGCCTGTGCCTCCCGAACAATTTGAAGCACTTGTGATGCAAAACAAGCGTCTGTAAAACAAGTGCATAGTCAAGATTGAAATGATGGGTTATTCATTTCAATCGCACAGTCCGCGTACCCGTTATAATAGGATTGACGCGGCATAAAGTCCAAAGGATTGATGTGAAACTGATTTTTTTGGCCGCCGCCTTTTTTTTGGCCGCCGAATTTTTTCGCTGGATTCATGCACGTCTGCGCCCTGTTCCCGTGCTTCTTTACCATTTTATCGACGGAGAAGGCGAGAAGAGCGGATTGAGCGTTTCTTTCGCCAATTTTGAAAAGCACCTCAAGTACCTCATGAAGCATAATTTCCGCGTGATTTCCGCGGAAGAATTTCTTCATGCCTCACAAGTTGGAAAGCGTTTGCCTGCAAATTCCGTGATCATCACTTTTGACGATGGGGATGAGGCCTTTTACACCAAAGTTTATCCCTTGCTTCTCAAGTACCAGATCCCTGCTGCGATTTTTGTGATCACGGGATGGATTGACCGGCCGGGGTATCTCAGCTGGAGGCAGCTCCGGATCATGTCGCCGGAAGTGGTCACCATCGGCAGCCATACGGTGTCGCACCGCTATCTTCCGGATATTCCCCTGGATGAAGTGCGGAAGGAATTTGTGGAATCCAGACAAATCCTGGAGCGGGAGCTCAAGCGCCCCGTTTCATTTTTAAGTTATCCCGTGGGCGGATTCAACAGGGACATTGCCGGGCTTGCCCAGGAAACGGGATATATGGCCGCTTTCACGACCAACCGCGGCCGGAATTTCTGGCAGCGCGACCTTTTTGCGCTCAAACGGGTGAAGATGACGGATCCCTCCACACAGCCCCATGTGCTGTGGGCAAAATTTTCAGGCTATTACCCTATTGCGAGCGAGTTCCGCCCCAAAAACCCTGACGGAGGCCAAAACAAGAATTCCTTTCCTGGAACGGATGAAGTGATAAAATACTAAATGACACAGGCTCTAAAATAAAGATTTGAATCTTAACTGCAAAAGGAGCGATATGTCGGGAATATTTCTTGATACCGGAAAAATTGAAGAAATCAAAAAATACCATGAGCTTGGCATTATCCGCGGCGTGACCACCAATCCCAGTATTTTAGTCAAGGACGGCGTGACCGGCGGGATGTCTGGCGTGAAGAAGCATGAGGTGGAGATTGCCCGGTTAATCGACCCCCTGCCTCTTTCGGTAGAAGTCACCACGAATGACTATAAGCTGATGCTGGAGCAGGCGCTTGAATTTGCGGGCTGGGCCAAAAATATCAATGTCAAGATCACGATCCATGGGCCGCAGGGCGAGCTTGAAAATTTGAAACTCATCCATGAACTTGAGACCCGGCACAATATCCGGATCAATGTCACGGCCATGATGAGCGCCCAGCAGTGTTTTATCGCCGCCATGGCGGGCGCGACCTATGTTTCCATTTTCGGCGGCCGCATCAACAACATGGGCTATGACTCCCGCACTGAAGTGGCGCGTTTGAGAAAACTTCTGGATGATTTCGGCTTAAAGTCGAAGATTATCGTGGGCTCCACGCGTGAAGTGGTGAATATCGTGGAGTGGTTTGAGGCAGGCGCTCATATCGTGACCGCAACGCCCAGTCTCATTGAGGGGATGATTGTTCACCCCTACACCAAGGAGACGGTGCAGCAGTTTCTCAAGGATGGATCTCAGTTTCAGACCGGGAAGAAGGGCTGAAAACCTCAAAGGAAAATATCAGGGCCAGCGCTCCGGCGTGAAGGAGGAGCCGGAGGAGAGCGGTCTCGATCTGCCAGTGAATTTCGTGGGGGCTCGCATGCATCACCGCGAAATATCCCAGTTCAATCAGAATCACCGCAACAGCAGGAATCCATGAGCTATTTTCAAGAATTTCCTTCCGTTTAATGGACAATCCTACTAGAAGCGCGCAAAAAAATAGAATCCACAGCCCGTTCCAGTCATCGAATTTTGTCATGTAAGTTTGAAAGCCGTTCAGAATAACCTGCGTTTTGGCGCCGCTTCCAAACACCAGCGAGAAATATTCAGACGCGCTCCTTCCGGATCCCAGATAATCGCCTGTCTTTGCCTGAATGATTTTAAGATAGAAAACGTTTAAGAGCGGAATGCCAAGGCCTCCGATAAAAGAGCAGGCCAAGATTTTTTTATCAGACCATGGCATGGGATTCAGGCAAAGCGCGCCGGCTGAAATAAGAACCGCCCACGCGGCAAAAAACAATCCCTCGTTTTTGGTCCAGGCCGCCATACCCGCCAGCAGTCCCGCCAGAAAAAAAATGGATTTTTCACCCGTACGCACGGCGGCAAGGAGCGTGATGATGGACGAAGTCATAAAAAAGCAAACGGGAATATCCGCATACTGCGTGGCGGACCAAAATTGATACTCTCCGATGATGAAAAAATAGCTGCAGGCCACCAGGCCGCTCCACAGGGTCACATAGGAAAAGAGATACCAAAGGATGAGAAGACCCGTGCCGGCCGTGAATAGAAATGCGACTAGGGGCGGCCAAATGAGAAGCTCCTTTCCGGCCCAATTCCATGCCCAGGCAATGGCGCCGGGAAGAAGCAGGGGATAGTCGGGGTGGCTGAAGCTGAGTTCCTGGCGGAACATGCCTGCCCACTCCGCGGGCGAACGGAAAAAGAATTTGGCCTTGAGATTCCATATGAACCGCGCATCCCATCCGCCGAAAATTTCCCAGCAGGAGGCGGCAATGAAATTCCGGACGAACCGGCCAAAAATATAACAGAACAGGATAAAGGCTGCAGCGGATAGCAGGGCGTACAAGAGAGCTGCCTTATCCGGTTTTTTCTTGAGCCAGGACAGGTCAAGATGAAAAAAATTTTGCTGCACCGCTTTTGATTTTGACTTGAGAACAAGCCGGATCAGAAGATAAGCGCCGAGAAGGCCGATTAAAACAAAAGAGAGCCCTTTCCCATGGCTCGCGGCGGCAACATAAGCCCAAAACATGGCGATGGAGCATGTGCCCAGCCCCACGGGAGCTGCCAGAATGAATAAAAACATCGCGCGGTTCGGCAGCCGTGAGTTCTTAAGAAGGTTCGCCAGAATCAGGAAGCCGAGGATAAATGAAGAAACCAGGGGGCCGAGAAAGATCATCTAGATTTTAACCGCAATGCCTTTACCGTCGCCTTCCACTGCGGCGAGCCGGTATCCGGTTTGCTGCATGCGCTGGTCAGCGATTGAGTGATTGGTGCAATACACGATGGCGACTTTTTCTTCCGGCTCAGGATTCAGAATCATTGGGACAAAATAACTCTGCGCCGTGTAATACTGCGCAATGGTCGGGGCATAAGGATTAAAAGGAAAGTCCATCAGAAAAGTCGCATGAATTTTTTCAGGAAAATATTTTTTGAATCCCGAAAATTCATTTCCGAATTCAACATACCCCCGATGGGAGCCGGAGAGCAGGCCTTGAATCAATTCTGGAGGCACTGGGCGGACTTCCGGCGTTTTGCTCCGCAGAATGAGAAGGCATAGCAGGGCGTAGAAAACGCAGGCAAGGACAAGTCTAATGGTTTTGGACATGGGATCCTGTTTGCTGGATGAATTTGCGTGGCATTTTTTATAGTAACGGTATAGAATCGATTTTACTGAATCTTAATGAATAATAAATTTTATCTTTCAGTCTTTTTGTCCGTCGTTTTTGGGGCGCTGTCACCCGCCTGTTTTGCCGCGGAAAAACAGGCTCTCATCCCCCTTGATCTCCTTCTCGGCGACCCGGTCAAAGCCAATCCCCAGCTTTCTCCGGACGGAGCCAAACTGGCCTACCTGGCCCCTCTCGATGGAGTGCTCAATATCTGGATCCGGGATTTGGACGGGCCGGATAAAGAAAAAACGCGTCCCTTGACGCGCGATCGGGAACGTGGAATCAGAAATTATTTCTGGGCATATGACCGCAAACATCTGCTTTATCTCCAGGACAAAAACGGCAATGAAAACTCACGATTGTATGCGGTAGATACGGCCACGGGAGAAGTAAAAGATATGACGCCTTTTGAGAATGTTCAGGCCGAGATGCTGGCTATGGACAAGCACTTTCCCAATGCGGTGATGCTTACCATGAATAAGGAAAATCCTAAAGTCCATGACGTTTACCGGCTTGACTTGAGCACCGATGACATCCGCCTGGAGGTAAAAAATCCAGGCAATGTTTCGCAATGGGTTTGTGATCATGATTTAAAAGTCAGGGGCGCGGTGTTTGCAAGAGACGACGGCGGCTATGACCTCGCAGTCAGAACCGGCGAATCTCCGGAGTGGCGCACGCTTATCAGATGGGGGCCTGAGGACAGCATGGGGAGCAGCCCGGTGGGTTTCTCAAAAGACGGTAAAGAGCTTTATCTCAAGGATTCCCGCGGGCATGATACGTTGCGGCTGGTGAAACTTGATATTGCATCAGGCAGAACCGAGGTGCTGGCCCGCGATTCTCATTATGATATTTCCGATTGCATGATCCATCCCGACACTTATGAGGTGCGTATGGTTTCAGTTGAGAAGGACAGGATAGAGTGGATCATTTTGGAAAAGGGCCTGAAGCGGGACATGAGGGCCATTCATCGGCTGCACGGCGGGGATATCACCATCCGGGCGAGCGATGATGCGGATGAAAAATGGATTATCGGATTTGTCGAGGATAAGGGGCCGGTCTCCTTTTATATTTATGACCGGAGAACCGGCCAGGGAAACTTTCTTTTCAATAATCAGCCGGAGCTTGAAAAGTACCGCCTCAACGCCATGAAACCTATCCGGTTTAAAGCGCGGGACGGGCTTAAAATTCAAGGTTTCCTCACTTTGCCCGAGCAGAGAGAACAGGAAATAATTCCATTGGTGCTGTTGGTGCACGGCGGCCCATGGAACCGGGATGTCTGGGGCTACCATCCTGTTGTCCAATGGCTTACGAATAGAGGATATGCCTGCCTTCAGGTCAATTTCCGGGGCTCTGCCGGTTTTGGAAAAAATTTTATCAATGCCGCCAATCGGGAATGGGGAGGAAAAATGCAGGAGGATTTGACGGATGCGGTTCAATGGGCGGTGGAAAAGGGAATAGCCGATCCGGACCGAATCGCCATTTTTGGCGCGTCTTACGGGGGTTATGCGGCTTTAGCCGGCGCTGCTTTTACCCCGGATCTTTTCCGCTGTGCCGTGGATGCGGTGGGACCGAGCAATCTTATAACCTTTCTCAAGTCTATTCCTCCTTTCTGGTCAACTGAAATAGCCATGATTTATGCCCGGGTTGGCAATCCGGATACGGATGCGGAGTTTTTAAAGGCCCGTTCTCCTTTTTTTGCCGCGGACAGGATCAAAATCCCGGTTTTAATTGCCCAGGGTGCCAATGACCCCCGGGTCCAGGAGGCGGAGTCGCGGCAAATTGTGGAAGCCTTGAAGCAGAAAGGTGTTGAGCCTGAATACCTTTTGTTTCCGGATGAGGGGCATTGGTTTGCCAAGCCCGGAAATCGCCTTAAGTTTTACCGCGCGGCTGAAAAATTCCTGGCCCGGCATCTGGGAGGCCTTAAGGAAGACTGACCCCCCCTTTTTCTTTTTATTCTCCGCACTAAAGCCCGCATCCAAAATTGCCGAAATACAGTACGTGTCAGCGATTAGAAGAGGGAAGGTAACCCTACGTCACACTTGCTTTCATTCAATAAGAAAATGAGAGGCAAGTGTTCTCAGGGTGAGCCTTCTGTGAAAATCTCGAAGGCTCAAAGGGGAGACCAATGAGTTATTATAAAATTCTCGGCTTTGAAAAGGAGCCGTTTTCAACCAGTCCGGATCCCGACTTTTTATACTTCACGCAGGGGCACCAGTCCGCCCTCACCAATATTCTGATTGAGCTGCGTTTGCGACGAGGATTGTCCGTGATTCTCGGCGATGTGGGAACCGGGAAAACCACGCTTTCCCGCAAACTAATCCGCGCGCTCAAGGAGCGCGGAGATTTTGTCGCCCACTGCGTGCTGGATCCCTGCTATGAGAATGAGCATACTTTTTTAAGCTCCCTCATCCGGAGTTACGGCATCAATCTTGATCACTACCGCACCGTTTATCCCGGCATGGAGCAAGTCACGACCATGCTGGATCTGAAAGAGGCGCTTGAAAAATATCTGTACGAGCGATGCATTGTGGAAAATAAAACTGTGGTGCTGATCGTAGACGAGGCCCAAAAATTAACCGAATCTTCGATGGAGATGCTGAGGGTAATCCTGAATTACGAAACCAACGAGAATAAATTGCTCCAGCTTGTGCTTCTCGGCCAGCTTGAATTGCACTCCAAAATCCTGGCCATTCCCAATTTCATGGACCGCATCAGTTTTAAATACACGCTGAATCCGCTGGGGTTTGCGGAGACCAAGGACATGATTCTATTCCGCGTCAAGCAGGCGGGCTATACCGGCACTGCGCGGCTTTTTCTGGATGAAGGTATTCATTTGATTCATACGGTTTCCCGCGGCTATCCGCGAAAAATCACACTGCTGTGCCACCGGGCTTTGAAAACCCTCGTGATGAAGCAGAAATGGGTGGTGGACGAGGCGGTGGTGCGTGAAATTATTGATGAAGATGTGCGGTCGGGATGGCTGAGCCAAACGCACCTGTAACACCGGAGGCGAAATTACTTAAACTGATCGAGGAGCCCCAGTCCGCTCCTCAGCAGTCGCAGGGATCGCCTAAAAAGAAACTGCCGCTCAAGGCGCTTTTGTCACCGAGCGTGTGGAAGGCCTATTCCGCTACGGCCAAGGAAACTCTTGCGGCGTTTTTCAAGAAACAAAAGGGCCGCTTCCAGCTCCGGGATATCAACCGCACGGCCAGAATTTTGGTCATTGTCCTGGCCTGTTTTCTCGTGGTGGGTGTGCTGGTGGAAATGAATGCGCTGAACCATGATCCCATTTTTAAATGGGAGGAAAAGCAGCGAAAAAGGGCGGATCTCGGTGCTCTCCTGGAAAGGGATTTTGAGAGCGGTTTTCTCGAGGAGGCGGACTCGCGGAATATTTTTGTCCCTTACGGGAAACGTGCGGAAGAGGCCAAAAACGAAAAAACCGCGGCCTCGATGCTCCTGGTTGACATGACCAAGAAGCTGAAACTGACGGGCATTTCCGTGAATCCGTCGGATACGGGCCGCACCTTTTGCATGATTGAAGATATCGAAAAGAATCTGACGTCGTTTTTAAAAGTGGGTGATTCCATCTCCGGGTTGATGGTGGTCAAGATCAACCCGGACAGTGTGATTCTCAAATACCAGGATGAAGAGATCGAAATAAGATGAAAAAATTAGTTTGGAAACCGGGACAGCTCAGGCAGTCCCGAGCCGTTCGCTCGGGACTTATCGGCGTTGCAATTTTTCTTTTTCTGATTTCTTCCCCCAAGAAATTCTACGCCGAATACGCCGATCCGCTTTCCAGTCAGCCCAACACGGGCCTCAACAAAAAGATTTTCCTCGATCTTCGGGACATCAACGTGGTGGATGTGTTTAAGTTCATGGCCCTGCAGGGAAATCTCAATGTCGTGACCAGTAAAAACATTCAGGGCCGGTCCACGCTTTTGCTCAAGAATGTCGCCATTCAGGACGCGCTGGACATCATTGTGATTTCCAATCAGTTGGCCTACGAAATCAAGAACGGGATCATCTACGTCATGACCGAAGAGGAGTATCTGCAGGTCTATGGCAGAAATTATAACGACAAGAAAAAAATTTCCACGCGAACCCTGCGGTATGCCAAGCCGGCCTATGTTCTTTCAACACTTCAGTCGGTCCAGAGCGCCCTCGGCAAGGTGATTATCGATGAGGAAACAGGAACCGTGGTCATGATCGACACCAATGAAAAATTGTTTCAAATGAATGCGCTCATTGATGAGGTAGAAAGGAAATTGGACACCAAGGTGATCAACCTTCAGTACGCGAAAGCCAAGGACCTTGAAACTCAGCTTAAGACCCAGCTGGATGCCAAGGGTGTGGGAAGCGTGACTGCGAACGAAAGATCCAATCAACTGGTGGTGAGCGCTTATCCGGACCGGATGAAGGAGTTTTTGCCTATAGTCAAGGCCCTGGACAAAAAGACCAAAGCGGTGCTGATCGAGGGCAGGATTTTGCAGCTCACGCTTAATCCCAAATATGATTACGGGATTGACTGGGAAAAGGCATTCGCGCGGGGAGGGAATGAGATGTTGAAGAGCCTGAATTTCCGGGGAGCATTTCCTATTTCCTCCAATGTCTCTACCTCGACCAGTCTGGGTACGGTCGGAAAAATCGCGGTGGGAAATCTTGACGGGGATGATTTCACGGTAGCGATCAAGGCGCTCAAAGAAGTGGACAACACCAAGGTCCTGGCCAATCCGCGCCTCATGATCCTGGACCGGCAGGAAGCTAAAATCAATATCGGTGATAGGATTCCCTATGTGGTCACGACGTCGACCGGAACCGGCAACAACGTTTCTGTGAGTGAAGAAATTAAATTTATCGATGTAGGCATCAATTTGGTAGTCACGCCGGTGATTAATGACGACGGCTACATCACCATGAAAATCCGGCCTGAAATTTCAAGCCGGACCGGGACGCTCATCACGCCCACGAGAAATGAAATTCCGCTGGTGAACACGACGTTTGTGGAATCCAGCGTGATTGTGAAAGACGGTGTCACCATTATTCTCGGAGGCCTGCGGCGGGATGAGCTTACGGAAAACACCAAAGGCATTCCCCGTCTGATGGACCTTCCTTATCTGGGACACTTATTCAAGGCCCGGCGCGACAGCAACCGGAAAACCGAGATCGTGATTCTTATCACACCCAAAATTGTTTCAGGCGGCCAAAACGTTATAGATGAACCCCTTCCGATCCGGAGAAATGTTTTCCGCCCGCCGGCAGAAAGAGCGGCTATGGAAGAGTCTCCCGCTGTGCATAAGGTGGCCAACGGATGAAGACCCGAGCCAGCATTCTTTTCTTGGTATGCTGCATGGTCGGAAATCCTGCCTTATTGGCGGGAAATCCTTCGGGCAACCAGTCTTCAGGCAGCGGAGCTCCCAGCGTTGAGACGCTCATGACCACCTTGAATGAAACCCTGACCGAGAACCGCAAGATCCGGTCCAATATGGATTCGCTTCAAAATGCCCTGGAAAAAATGACGATTGAAAACAATGTTTTGACCAGCCAGTTGAACAAAATTGAGTCCTCGAAATCGCAAGAAAACACGCAGGGAAAAGAACGGGTGGCGACCCTCGAACAACAATTGACCGGCCTTTCCGAAAACCTGAAAAAACTTGAAATCCAGAACCAGGAGTTTGACCAGAAAAAGAAAATAGCGGAAGATAAACTGGCCGCCATCAAGAAGGAAAACAAGATGCTCCAGGGCCTGCTGGGAACTTCCATCCTAGCCAGCGAACGTGACCAGTATGTGAAAATTATCGAGGAAACGGAGAAAGCTGCGACGCAGGCTGTTCAGCAGCTTTCGGAGGTGAATCTGGAGAATCAAAAGCTCAAGCATGAACTCACAGAGGCGCATTTTCACTTGGCCAATACCTTCACGGAGGCACGGTACTACAAAAGCGCGGTGGAGGAATACCGGAAAGCGCTTCTGTTTGACCCTGCCAATCCCTGGCTGCATTACAACATGGCTGTTTTGTATGATTATTACCTGGAGGATAATGAGAAAGCGCTCCTCCATTACCGCGAATTTCTGCATCTCAAGCCTGCCCAAGAAAAGGCGCGTAAAGTACGGGAGAGGGTTCTTGACCTCAAGATGCTCAAAAAGGTGGTCCCGCAATCGCCACTCAAAGAAGACTTTATTAAGCTTGATAAAAAAGATAGCGGCTAAGCTCTAGATCTCGCCTCAGAATACCTAACATAAATAGATTCAATATATTACAATCCTGCCTTTGATACAAAACAAAGAATAAAATTACCTCCAATCGCATAAAGATTCGATATTTTATCATATCTTATCATATTAAATCATTTTTTAAAAAAAACTCCCAAAAAATTGCAATAATAGTGTAATATTTAGATAAGTCTGTGCTATATGACAGATTTGAATTAAGTAGTATCAACTTGAAAATGGCAAACCCATCGAAAGGTGGGGACGCAAAACCAAAGGTTTAAGTCTCGGAAAGGCAAAAGAGATATGACGGCTTGGTTGCCAAGTTGGTGCAGTGAAACATTTTTACCCTGTTTTTCTGCCCCTAAAGATAGACAAGAGCAAGTTAAAAAAAACTGCTCATTTACCTCTCTTTTCAAAAGCCTTATTTTTCTCGCCTTTTGGTTTTTTCTCCAGCCTGTAGCAGTATCCGCCAATAATATCAGCATCAGCAGCCAGGTTCTGGCCGGGCAAGATTCCAGCGCAGACACAATCAAGGTTCAGTTTGACATTTCGTGGTCCAACTCCTGGCGCGATTCCACTAATTACGACGCGGCCTGGGTTTTTTTCAAATACTCAACCGATTCGGGAAGCACCTGGAACCATGCCACGCTGAAAACATCCGGCACCAATCCCACCAACTTTAGCGCAGGCTCGGGCACTAAAATTGACATCGTCGTCCCAACGGACAAAAAAGGCTGCTTTATTCAGCGCTCAAGCCTTGGCTCCGGTGCTTTAAGCACCACCTCCGTTCAGGTGGTCTGGGACTACGGCCAGGACGGAGTAAGCGATAGCGCTGCGAGCAACAGCAGCGCGCAGGTCAAGGTGTTGGCCATCGAGATGGTGTATATCCCGCAAGGGGGATTTTATGCGGGAGACGGCACGAACGGAACCAACGCGGAATTCACTTGGGCAGCCAGCACTCCTGGAACTGTCGACAGCGAAACGAATGTGATGGCTTTTGAGTCTACCCAGGCTGCGGATAACGCCTGGTATTACACGACAGATAGCGGTCCGGATGATGCAGCTACAGGGGCGATTTTTAATGTCAGCGCAGCTTTCCCCAAAGGTTATCAGGCCTTTTATTGCATGAAGTACGAAATCACCGAGGGCCAGTGGGTGGGTTTTTTCAACACGCTAACCAGTGCCCAGAAGACGACCCGTGATATCACGGATTCGTCGGGTAAAAATTCGGATTCCACGGTGAATCGAAACACTATTTCCTGGAGTTCGGGAGATGCGACGACCAGTGTGGCTGACCGTGCTTGCGCTTATCTTTCCTGGATGGATCTTGCCGCTTATGCGGATTGGGCCGGTTTGCGGCCCATGAGTGAATTGGAATTTGAAAAAGTCGGCCGGGGCCCGCTTTATCCCGTGGCTGGCGAATATGCCTGGGGTTCCACGTCCATCACCGCGGCAGCGACTATTTCGGGAACGGAAGACGGAACAGAAACCATCACCACGACCAGCGCGAACGCTGTTTATAACAACACGACGTTCACCGGAGGAGACGCCGGCACCGGTCCGGTGAGAGCGGGGATATTTGCCACTTCATCGACCACCACACGAGCCACGTCAGGCGCGAGCTATTGGGGCATCATGGAACTTTCCGGAAATATACGGGAAAGGGCTGTGACTATCGGAAATGCGACGGGAAGAGGTTTTGCCGGAACTCATGGCGATGGCATTTTAACAACTACCAGCAGTTACGAAGGCAATGCGAGCAATTTGGATTGGCCTGGGGTTGATACCACCAGTGCGGCAAGAGGAATTACCGGCGCTGCCGGCTCGGGATTCCGGGGCGCAGGATGGGCTCAGACAACCGTCGGAAGGCTTGCCATTTCCAATCGTACGGATGCGGGCACCACGGATACCACACGAGGGACAGACTATGGCGGGCGTTGTGTGAGGACGGCGCCATGAACGGGAAAGTGAAACGAGGATAAGTGATATCGGAATATTTGCATTTTAAAAGTCGGTTGTGCAAGGTGATCAGCTGGGTGATTATCATCACCCACTTTTTCTGGGGTTTTGTGAGTGCAACCGGCTATGCGGCAATTTTCACCGGCGGAAGTTATGACGGGTACAGCGCCGCAACCGCTTCCGCATCTGCGTCGGCTTCCAAGCTTTCCTTCACCACTCAGCCGCAATCCACGGCCGCGGGCCAGGTTTTCAATCCCCAGCCGGTGGTCAAAATTCTTGATATCAACAGCAATGTGGTCACGAGCGCTACCAACACGGTGACTTTGGCCATCAGCAATAATCCGTCGAACGGAACGCTGCGCGGCACGACATCTATGGCCGCTGTGGCAGGCGTGGCGAATTTTTCGGGCCAAGGATTAAATATCGATGCGGCCGGCGTGCTTTACACCTTGCAGGCCTCGGCCAGCGGCTTGACTTCCGCAACTTCTGATGCGTTTACGATTCTAACGGGCGAGTACCAGGTGAAATCGTCCCTTACGTATGATTCTACAACGGACGCTTATTTGATCAACAGCTGGGTGGAAAGAGCCGGCGCCATTGTCACCGGATCCACCTATTCAGCCGGTGATATTACCACCACCGTTTACGACAAAAATGGGACAGCTCTGGGTTCTCCGAATGCCCCCGGATCCGCCACCCTTTTGAATGACAGTGTTTTCAGGCAGGCTTGGATACCGCCCAATACCAAAGACGCGTTTGTCGGCAATGTGCAAATCACTTACAAGTCAAATACTTATTCTGCCAACGTGACTTACAATCCCTCCGTGCACGGAACAATTTCATCCATCTCCACCACCGTGGGGACAATCAACACCAACGTTTCCAGCATCAAGACAAAAACGGACACGATCAATTGGGACGATGTGTCGGCGATTAAAAGCGCGGTGGGTGCGAATCAGTCGCAGACCGTTTATGACAAGGTTGGAACTATTTTGACTTCGGTGAACAAGGCCAACTGGGATGATCTCAAGGTGTTGACGGAATCGGGGATTAACTGGAGTGATTATAAAGCGCAGAGCACGGCGGGCATCAACTGGACGGATCTGAAAGTTCTGACAAGAGCCGGGATACGCTGGTCGGATATTGCCACTTTCAGCACGGCAGGAATTAACTGGACCGATCTGGTGCAGTTGACCATCAACGGGGTCAACTGGAGTGACATTGGGCGCTTGTCCAAGGCAGGTATCAACTGGGAAGATCTTACGGTTTTTTCAAAGGCCGGGGTCAACTGGAGTGATGTTGCAGTGCTTAGCAAGAATGGCATTAACTGGAATGGGCTGAATGCGCTTTCCAAATCGGGAGTGAACTGGACCGGTATCCAAGTTTTGTCCCAGGCCGGGATCAATTGGACGGATATTGATGTGCTTGCGAAAGCGGGGGTGAACTGGACGGATATGAATGTGCTGACAAGAGCGGGTGTGAATTGGTCAGACATCAAGCGGATGGCCAAAGCAGGTGTGAACTGGGAGGATATGGCCAAGATGACCGGCGCACATGTGAACTGGTCGCAGACCATCAACTGGGACAACCTGGCGTCTCTTTCCAATTCCGGTGTGAACTGGACGGATATTCAAGTCCTGAGCAATAACAATGTGAACTGGAGCGGGATTAAGGCGCTGTCAGAAGGAGGGGTGAACTGGTCGGATATGGGAGTGCTTTCAAAGGCGGGAGTGAACTGGAGCGATTTGAATGTGCTTTCGAAGGCGGGGATTAACTGGACGGACTTTAATGTGCTGAGTAAAGCGGCTATTAACTGGAGCGACATGAATGTGCTCTCAAAGGCGGGCATTAACTGGAGTGATATGAATGTGCTCTCAAAGGCGGCAGTGAACTGGAGCGGGATCAAAGCGCTGAGTGAGGGGGGTGTGAACTGGACGGATGTTGGCTTGTTGTCCAAAGCCATTGTGAACTGGAGCGGTATCAAGGCGTTGTCAGAAGGAGGCGTGAACTGGAGTGACTTGAATGTATTGAGCAAGGCTGGAATTAACTGGACGGATATGAATGTGCTGAGTAAAGCCGCGATTAACTGGACGGACTTTAATGTGTGGTCAAGAGCCGGGATTAATTGGACTGATATGAATGTATTGAGCAAAGCGGGAGTGAACTGGTCCGGAATTCAGGCGCTTTCAAAAGGTCAGGTGAACTGGTCCGGAATTCAGGCGCTTTCAGTGGGTCAGGTGAACTGGTCCGGAATTCAGACGCTTTCAGTGGGTCAGGTGAACTGGTCAGATCTGAATGCCTTATCCATTGCCGGGATTAACTGGAGCGGAATCAAGGCACTGTCAGAGGGAGGCTTAAACTGGAGTGACTTGAATGTGCTGAGTAAGGCGGGGATTAACTGGAGTGACTTGAATGTGCTCACGAAGGCCGGGATTAACTGGACAGACTTCAATGTATGGTCAAGAGCCGGGATTAATTGGACTGATATGAATGTGCTCTCTAAAGCCGGGATCAATTGGAGTGATATGAATGTGCTCTCAAAGGCGGCCGTGAACTGGAGCGGTATCAAGGCACTGTCAGAGGGAGGCGTGAACTGGAGTGACTTGAATGTGCTGAGTAAGGCGGGGATTAATTGGAGTGA